>Ga0209794_1000066_pt1 | contig 270891 bp, 250 predicted proteins | sample EBPBio232013_DNA_FD_185869 | JGI IMG/M metagenome (GOLD analysis project Ga0209794, IMG submission 185869) | Wastewater treatment Type I Accumulibacter community from EBPR Bioreactor in Madison, WI, USA - Reactor 1_5/23/2013_ DNA (SPAdes)... | ecosystem: Engineered > Bioreactor > EBPR >...
CGTGCAACTGTTCGGGCTTGAGATGGGAGCACGGAGTGCGGCGCCCCGGACTCCTACACGTGCTAACGCACAGCGACATATCGGGCTGCCGCACTCCGCTCTCGCGACCCAATCTACCCAATCGAAAGACACAAGCGACGTGAGTCGCGACCGCACGGCATCCCATGTAGCAGCATGAGGACGAGCGCCATGTTTCCGGCAGTGACGGCGTGACTGCGCACACGCATCACGACACTTCACTTCTGCGGTCGCGACTTACGTCGCTCCTACAGAGAGAACGTCAGCCGCGCACACCCTTGACGATGGCGGCGGCCTTGGCGGAGCTGGCGGTGACCTTCTCCCACTCGCCGTTGTCCAGCCAACCCTTGGGCACCATCCACGAACCGCCGATGCAGACGACGTTCGGCTGCGACAGGTAATCGGCCGCGGTGTCCTCGGTGATGCCGCCGGTGGGGCAGATCTTCAGCTCCGACAGCGGGCCCGCCAGGCCCTTCAGCATCGCCAGCCCGCCGACGGCGGTGGCGGGGAACAGCTTGCAGACGCGGAAGCCACGCGCCATCAGCGAGAGCAGTTCGGTCGGCGTGGCGGCACCAGGTACCACCGGGATGTCGGCAGCGGCCAGCGCTTCGGCCATCGCCGGCGGCGTGCCGGGTGTCACCAGGAAATCGGCGCCCGCATCGATGGACTGCGCGATCTGGTCCTGGGTCAACACCGTGCCGGCGCCGATCACGATATCCGGCAGTTCCTTCTTCAGCATCGCCAGCGCGTCCATCGCCACCGGCGTGCGAAGCGTCAGTTCGATCGCCGGCAGGCCGCCCTTGAGCAGCGCTTCGGACACCTTGCGCGCTTCATCCAGTGTGTGGACGGTGACGACCGGCAGGATGCCGGCGGCGCGGAGGAGGGATTCGGCTTTCTGCTGGCGGGCTTCGATGGTCATGGTGGATCGATTCGTTGGGGTGAGCCCCTCTCCCACCGGGAGAGGGGTTGGGGAGAGGGGCGACGAAGGTCAGGATAGTTCACCAACGCCGGAGGGTTCGTCCCTCATCCGCTCTTCGGGCACCTTGTCCCGAAGGGCGAAGGAAAACGCTCAAGCATCCTTCGCCTCATGCGGCGCCTCGGCAGCATGCGCGGCATCGCCCAGTTCGTACTCGGCATCGTATTCCCAGGTGCCATCGTGGTGCGGCAGGCCACAGGAGATCGACATCGCGCCACGGTCGGCGGGGGTCACCACGTCGCGACTCACCGCGAACAGGTTGCGGCCCAGGTCCAGCGCGGCCGGTGACGTATTGGGCGCGATGTCGCGCGAGGCCCATTCCGCGGCATCGACCAGGGCTTCCAGCGTGCCTGCTTCTGCGTCCAGGCGGATGATGTCGCCTTCGCGCAGCCTGGCCAGCGGGCCACCGCGGGCCGCTTCCGGGGTCAGGTGGATGGCGGCGGGAATCTTGCCCGATGCGCCGGACAGGCGGCCATCGGTCACCAGCGCCACGCGGCGGCCCTGGTTCTGCAGCAGGCCGAGCAGCGGGGCCAGCGAATGCAGTTCCGGCATGCCGTTCGCACGCGGGCCCTGATAGCGGACGACGGCGACGAAATCCTGCGGCAGCGCGCCGGCGGCATGCAGTTTGTTGAGCGCGCGCGGATCGTCGACGACCACGGCGGGCGCCTCGATGTAGCGGTACTCCGGCTTCACCGCCGAGGTCTTGATCAGGGAGCGCCCCAGGTTGCCGCGCAGCAGGCGCAGGCCGCCCTGGGCTTCGAACGCACGCGACACCGGTCGCACCACGTCCTCGTCGGCGCTCTGCGCGACGCCTGGTGCGTAGGCCAGCTTGCCGTCCTGCAGGCGCGGCTCGTCGCAGAACGCACGCATGCCGCCGGGCACGATGGTGGGCAGGTCGTGCATCAGGCCGGCGTCGAGCAGTTCGCGGAAGACGAGCTGCGTACCGCCGGCCGCGGCGAACCGGTTCACGTCGGCTTCGCCGTTCGGATAGACACGCGCCAGCAGCGGCACGGTCTGTGCGATCAGGTCCATGTCGTCCCAGGTCAGGATCACGCCTGCCGAACGCGCGACTGCGATCCAGTGGATGGTGTGGTTGGTGGAACCGCCCGTCGCCATCAGCGCCACCATCGCGTTGACGATGGCCCGCTCGTCGATCAGGCGGCCGATCGGCCGGTAGTCGTCGCCCAGTGCGGTGATGCGCAGTGCGCGTTCGGCCGCGGCGCGGGTCAGCACGTCGCGCAGGGGCTGGTCGGGGTTGACGAAGGACGTGCCCGGCAACTGCAGGCCCATCGCTTCCAGCAGCACCTGGTTGGAATTGGCGGTGCCATAGAACGTGCAGGTGCCGGCAGCGTGGTAACTCGCGGCTTCGGCCTCCAGCAGCTCCTCGCGCGTGGCTTCGCCGGCGGCGTAGCGCTCGCGCACCGCGGCCTTTTCCTTGTTGGGGATGCCCGGTGCCATCGGGCCGGCCGGCACGAACACCGCCGGCAGGTGGCCGAAGGCCAGCGCGCCGATCAGCAGGCCGGGAACGATCTTGTCGCACACGCCCAGGTACAGCGCGGCGTCGAACATGTCGTGGCTCAGTGAGATCGCGGTGGCCTGCGCGATCACGTCGCGCGAGAACAGCGACAGCTCCATGCCCGGACGTCCCTGGGTGACGCCGTCGCACATCGCCGGCACGCCGCCGGCGACCTGCGCGGTGGCGCCCATCTCGCGGGCGAGCGTGCGGATGATCTCGGGGTAATGCTCGAACGGCTGGTGCGCCGAGAGCATGTCGTTGTACGCGTTGATGATGCCGAGGTTGGGCGTGACGTCGGCGCGCAGCCGTCCCTTGTCGGTGGGGCCGCAGGCGGCGAAGGCATGCGCCAGGTTGCCGCAGCTCAGGCGCGCGCGCTGCGGACCTTCGCGATGGGCGGCATCGATGCCGTCGAGGTAGGTGCGGCGCAGCAGTGCGCTGCGCTGGCGGATGCGTTCGGTGACTTCCTGGATGCGGGGGTGCAGGCTCATGGGCGTAGGGCTAGGCTGCAGACGCGGACATTCTGCATGGCGTGGCGAAATGAGGCCGTGAGGCGCGGCCTTCCGGCATCTCCAGCGCGTGGAGGGGAAGGGCGGGTGACGACGGCGACGGCATGATGCTTTCTACCGCCTTTGGCGCAGGCGCGAAAGCGACCAAAGGCAGACCAGTCCGTGCATCGGCGCGCTGCATGTGTTGCGTTGCAGCGCGCATCTGCGCAAAACCTCAGGCGTGCGCGGGTGTCTTCGGTCCGAACAGTTCGACCGCGTAGGCCGCCGCGCCGAGCAGGCCGGGACGTGGGTGCATGTTCGCCAGGGTCGGCACGCGCGCCATCGCGGGCGAGAAGCGGCCCTTGTGTTCGAAGCGCTGGCGGAAACCGGAGTGCTGCAGCGACGACAGCAGGCGGGGCACCAGGCCACCGGTCAGGAATACCCCATCCCACGCGCCGGTGGTCAGCACCAGGTCGCCCGCGATGGCGCCGAACACGGCGCAGAACACGTCCAGCGTGCGCACGCAGCGCGGATCGCCAGCGGCGGCACGTGCGGTGACGTCCTTGGGCTCCAGGGGGCCGCCCGGATCCTCGCCTGCGATCTCGCTGAGCGCGCGATACAGGTTGACCAGGCCTGGACCGCAGATCAGGCGCTCGTTCGACACCCGGCCGAACTGTGCCGACAGGATTTCCAGGATGCGGATCTCTTCCGGGGTGCCTGGCGGGAAACTGACGTGGCCGCCTTCGGTTTCCAGCGGATAGGCGCGTCCGTCGCGGATCACCAGGGCCGCCACGCCCAGGCCCGTGCCGGGGCCGATGACGGCATAGGTGCGAGGTACGGACAACGGCGACGGCATCCAGTGCGCGCCGCCGATGGCGACCACATCGCGCGGCGTCAGTAGTGATACGGCCATCGCCTGCGCGGCGAAATCGTTGACCAGCTTCAGGCCCTGGAAGCCCAGTGCCTGCCGCGTACGGTTCACCGAAATGACCCACGGATGGTTGGTGATGCGGGCCTCATCGCCATCGACGCGGCCGGCGACGGCGAACACCCCGTTCTGGGCGGTGGCGCCGGTTTCATCCAGGTAGTGCTGCGCGGCGTCGGCGAGCGACGGGAAATCGGCCACCACGAATTCGCGCACGCTGTCGTCGAGCAGCGGCACGGCGGACGCGGGATCGGCCAGCGCGAAGCGCGCGTTGGTACCACCGATGTCGGCGAGGAGGACCCGATCGGCGTTGCTCATGCGGCCAACATCCTGTGCGGTGCGGGAAGGCTTCCAAAGAGGGTCCGCTGCATTCGCCTGGTCGATCCTGTTGTGCGGGGGTGGAGCCACGTTGCGTGGGCCGCGCATGATAGCGCGCACCCATGCCAGCGCCAGGCAGGTGTCCGCGCGGATGCGGCGTGCGTATACGTATGCACGACAGCGCAGATGGAAGTCGGGGCGGCGGGCGTGCGGCGCGACGGACGGGACATGGGCGGCCTGGACGATAAGGTGGACGTGCGGGTGTCGGCGCGCGGCCGCTTGCCTTGTGAAAACGGTTACATGGCAGAATAGCGCAACTTCCCCGGCCGCGGAACGGGACGCCGACCGCTGCGAACAACCACGGGCACCGCCCGACCGGAGCAATGATGGCCAGTGTCCAGCTCGACCGCGTGCGCAAGGTGTACGACAACGGCCAGGTGGCCGTGCACGGGGCCAGCTTCGAGATCGCCGACGGCGAACTCATGGTGCTGGTGGGACCGTCCGGCTGCGGCAAGTCGACGCTGTTGCGGATGATCGCCGGGCTGGAGAACATCACCGATGGCAACCTGCTGATCGGCGGGCGCCGCGTCAACGACGTGCAGCCGAAGGACCGCGACATCGCGATGGTGTTCCAGAGTTATGCGCTGTACCCGCACATGACCGTGGCCGAGAATCTCGCCTTCGGCCTGAAGCTGCGTGGCGTGGCGCGTGCGGAGATCGACCGGCGGGTCAACGCCGCAGCCGACACGCTCGGCATGACCCACATGCTGGGCAAGCTGCCGCGGGAGATGTCCGGTGGACAGCGCCAGCGCGTCGCGCTGGGGCGCGCGCTGGTGCGCGAGCCGTCGGTGTTCCTGCTCGACGAGCCGCTGTCGAACCTGGATGCGAAACTGCGCCATTCCGTGCGCACCGAGATCGGCCGCCTGCATCGACAGCTCGGCGCGACGATGATCTACGTGACGCACGATCAGGTCGAAGCGATGACGCTGGGCCAGCGGATCGTGGTGCTGAAGGACGGCGAGATCCAGCAGATCGACACGCCGATGGCGTTGTACGAGAAGCCGGCCAACCTGTTCGTCGCCGGGTTCCTGGGCAGTCCGGCCATGAACGTGCTGCATGGCACGTTGACGCAGGACGAAGGCCTGCACTTCGCGCTGGACGGCGGCGGTCAGATACCGCTGGGCACCGCCGCCGTCGCCGAAGCGTGGGTGGGACGACGCATCGCGCTGGGCATCCGTCCGGAACACCTGCAGCCTGCGGGGATCGGCAAGACCGCGTTCGAGGCGCATGTCGACCTCATCGAGCCGGTCGGCAACGAGGTCTTCGTCAATCTGCGTTTCGTCGGCCAGTCGCTGGTGGCGCGCATGCCGCCGCAGGTGTTGCCGGAGCCGGGGCAGGGCCTGCGCGTCACTATCGAGAACGCGGTGCTGCACGGCTTCGATCCGGACAGCGGCTTGCGCCTGGGTTGATGGTGCACAGCGTGGCATAAGAAAAGGGAGGCCGAGGCCTCCCTCTCCTGTCATCCCGTCGCCGATGCGCTCAGCCGCGGCTGACCGTACGCACCGCTTCCGCCACGTACGCGAGGTTCTGCTGGTTCAACGCAGCCACGCAGATGCGGCCGGTGCCGACCGCATAGATGCCGAACTCGTCGCGCAGCCGGTCCACCTGCGCCTTGCTCAAGCCGGAATACGAGAACATGCCGGCCTGCTGCTGGATGAAGGCGAATTCCGGCGCACCAAGGGCCGCCAGCTTCTCCACCAGTCCCGCGCGCAGCGCGTGGATGCGCGTGCGCATCGCACCCAGCTCGCTTTCCCACAGCACGCGCAGCTCGCTGCTCGCCAGCACCCCGGCTACCAGCGCCGCGCCGTGCGTGGACGGGCTGGAATAGATGGTGCGGATGATGCGCTTGACCTGCGACTGCACCGCCTTGGTCGCGTTCGCATCCGGACCGACCACCGACAGCGCGCCCACGCGCTCGCCATACAGCGAGAAGGACTTGGAGTACGAATTGGCCACGATGAAGCTGTCGATGCCGGCCTCGGCGACGATGCGTACGGCGGCGCCATCTTCCGTGATGCCCTTGTCGAAGCCCTGGTAGGCCATGTCGATGAAGGGGAACAGGCCGCGGTCCTTCATCAGCGCCGCGACCTGCTTCCACTGCGCGACGGTCAGGTCGGCGCCGGTGGGGTTGTGGCAGCACGCATGCAGCAGGACCACGGTACCGGGTTCCAGCCGGCCCAGGTCGGCCAGCATGCCGGCGAAATCCAGGCCATGCGTGGCGGCGTCGAAATAGGTGTAGTCGACGATGTCGAAGCCGGCCGCGCCGAATACGGCGCGATGGTTTTCCCAGCTGGGGTTGCTGATCGCCACCGTGGCGTGCGGCAGCAGCTTCTTCAGCAGGTCCGCGCCCACGCGAAGGGCGCCGCTGCCGCCGATGGTCTGGGTGGTGGCGACGCGGCCGGCGGCAACCAGCTCCGAATCCTTGCCGAACACCAGCTCGCGGGTGGCGGCGTCATAGGCCGCCAGGCCGTCGATGGGCAGGTAGCCGCGCGGCTTGCCCTCGGCGGCCAGGGCTTCTTCGACGCGGCGCACGCAGTCGAGCAGGGGGATGCGGGCCTGCTCGTCGTAGTAGATGCCGACGCCCAGGTTGACCTTCTGGGTGCGGGGATCGGCGTTGTAAGCCTCGGTCAGCCCCAGGATGGGGTCGCCGGGCACCAGTTCGACGGATGCAAAAAGAGACACGGGTGGGGACCGTTGATGAGTGAGGGAGAAGGGGTGAAGCGGTCTGCGATGCTAACAGGCGCGGCCCCCTCCGTACGCCGTGGGTGGTGCGGCGTACGTCGTCGGGAGGCCCGGACATCCGGCGGCGGTGGCGGCTATACTCATCCGTTGGCATGCCTGAAGGCAGGCCGGATTGCCAGCCAAATCAATGGATTGGCAATCGAAGCTGATCCCATTTCACACTTGCGGCAGCGCGCCGGCCGGGTCCGGTCGCGGTGCCCGGAAGACACCGCCGCATGCGCCTTTCCACCATCAAGCTGTCCGGTTTCAAGTCGTTCGTCGATCCCACCGTGCTGCACCTGCCGACCAACATGACCGGCGTGGTCGGTCCGAACGGCTGCGGCAAGTCGAACATCATCGACGCCGTGCGCTGGGTGATGGGCGAAAGCTCGGCCAGCCGCCTGCGCGGCGATTCGCTGACCGACGTGATCTTCTCCGGCTCGGCGGCGCGCAAGCCCGTGTCGCAGGCCTCGGTGGAACTGATCTTCGACAACAGCGACCACACCATCAGTGGCGAGTTCGCGGCCTTCAACGAAATCTCGGTCAAGCGCCTGGTCAGCCGCGACGGCCAGAGCAACTACTACCTCAACGGCACCAAGTGCCGCCGCCGCGACATCACCGACCTGTTCCTCGGCACCGGCCTGGGCCCGCGCAGCTACTCGATCATCGAGCAGGGCATGATCAGCCAGATCATCGAGGCCCGCCCGGAAGACCTGCGCATCTACCTGGAGGAAGCCGCCGGCATCTCCAAGTACAAGGAGCGCCGCAAGGAAACCGAAACGCGCATCCGCCACACCCGCGAAAACCTCGACCGCCTGAACGACCTGCGCGAGGAGATCGGCAAGCAGCTCGAGCACCTCAAGCGCCAGGCCAAGCAGGCCGAGCAGTACAAGGCCCTGCAGGAAGAGCGCCGCGTCAAGGACGCCGAGTGGAAGGCGCTGGAATACCGCGGCCTGGACGGCAGGCTGCAGGGCCTGCGCGAAGCGCTGTCGCAGGAAGAAACGAAACTGCAGCAGCTGATCGCCGAACAGCGCGAGGCCGAGCGCCTGCTGGAAACCGACCGCGTGCGCCGCGAGGAAGCGGCCGACGCCCTCAACAAGGCGCAGGGCGAGGTCTACCAGGTCGGCAGTACGCTGGCCCGCATCGAACAGCAGATCCAGCACCAGCGCGAGCTGGCCGAGCGCCTGAAGAAGGCGCGCGACGAGGCCCACAACGCGCTGCAGGAGCTGGGCCAGCACATCAGCGGCGACGAGACCCGTCTGGCGGTGCTGCGCGAATCCGTGGCCGACGCCGAACCGCAGCTGGAGCAGCTGCGCGAGGACGACGTGATGCGCCAGGACGCGCTGCGCGAAGCCGAGGCCGCACTGGCGGACTGGCAGCAGCGCTGGGAAGCGCACAGCCGGGAAACCGCCGAGGCGTCGCGCGCCGGCGATGTCGAGCGCACCCGCGTGGATTACCTCGATCGCCAGTCGCTGGAAGCCGAACGTCGCCGCGAAGCGCTCGCCGCCGAACGCACCGGCCTGGACCTGGAGGCGCTGGCGTCCGCCTTCGAACAGCTGCAGCTGCAACACGACACCCAGAAGGAATCGCTGGAGACGCTGACCGAACAGGTGGAGGCCCGCAAGCAGGCGGCCGCCGACACCCAGGAGCAGCAACGCGCCACCCAGGCCGAACTGTCCGACACGCGCAAGCGCGCGCAGGAAGCCCGCGGCCGGTTGTCCTCGCTGGAAACCCTGCAGCACGCCGCGCTGGGCCAGGAACAGGGCGCCGCCATGACCTGGCTGAAGGCCCGCAGCCTGGACAACGCGGCGCGCGTCGGCGAGAAGCTGACCGTCGAACCGGGCTGGGAGAATGCCGTCGAAGGCGCGCTGGGCCAGCTGATCGAAGGCGTCCTGGTCGATGCCCCCGAATCGCTGGTGGAGGCGCTGGGCGAACTCGGCGATGGCCGCATCGCGCTGGTCTCCGACGACCGTGGCGACGTGGCGTTCGCGCCGACCTCGCTGGCGGCCAAGGTGCAGGGCCCGGCGGCGATCCGTCGCCTGCTGGCCCGCCTGCACGTGGCCGAAGACCTGTCCCAGGCCCGTCGCCTGCAAGCGCAGCTGGGCCAGGGCGATTCCGTCATCACCCGCAACGGCGAACGGCTGGGCGCCGGCTGGGTGCGCGTGCTGCGCTCCGGTGCGGCGAAGCAGGGCGCGCTGCTGCGCGAGCGCGAAATCCAGGCGCTGCGTGGCGAGATCGAAACCCTGCAGGCGCGCGAGGCGGGGCTGGAAGAACGCCTGGCGCAGCTGCGCGACCAGTTGCTCGCTGCCGAGCAGCAGCGCGAGGAAGCCCAGCGCACGCTGTACATGGCGCATCGCGGCGTGTCCGAGCTGGCCGGCCAGCTGCAGAGCCACCAGGGCAAGCTGGAAGCCACCCGCACCCGTCTGGATCGCATCGACGGCGAGATCGCGCAGCTGGTCGAAACGCTGGACACCAGCCGCGAGCAGGCCCGCGAAGCGCGGGCGAAACTTGAAGATGCGGTCACCCGCATGGGCGATCTGGAATCCGCACGGCAGGCGCTGGACAACGAACGTCGCCAGCGGGTCGAGGCGCGCGACCAGGCACGCGAAGCCGCCCGCAGTTCGCGCGACACCGTGCACGCGCTGGCCCTGACCCTGGAGTCGCAGCGGGCGCAGATCGTCTCGCTGAGCCAGGCCCTGGACCGCATGGGCGGCCAGCGCGGCCAGCTGGACTCGCGCCTGGAAGAACTCACCCTGCAGCTCAACGAAGGCGATTCGCCGGTGCAGGAACTGGAGGCGCAACGGCAGGCGGCGCTGGAACACCGCATCACCGCCGACCGCCAGCTGGCCGAAGCGCGGTCGCTGCTGGAAGGCATCGACAACGAACTGCGCCAGTACGAACAGACCCGCCAGCAGCGCGACGAGCAGGCGCTGGCCCAGCGCGAGCGCATTTCCCAGCGCAAGCTGGACCAGCAGGCGCTGGCGCTGAAGGCCGAGCAGCTGTCGGAAGCGGTGGTGGCCGGCGGCTTCGTGCTGGAGGACGTCATCAACACGTTGCCCGAGGTCGCCGACATCCGCGAATGGGAGCAGGCCGTCACCCAGATCGACGGCCGCATGCGCCGCCTGGAGCCGGTCAACCTGGCCGCCATCCACGAGTACGGCGAAGCCAGCCAGCGTTCGGAGTACCTGGACGCCCAGCACGTGGACCTCACGACCGCGCTGGAAACGCTGGAAGAGGCCATCCGCAAGATCGACCGCGAGACCCGCGGCCGCTTCAAGGACACCTTCGACCGCGTCAATGCCGGTGTGCAGCAGCTGTATCCACGCCTGTTCGGCGGCGGCCACGCCTATCTGGAACTCACCGGCGAAGACCTGCTGGACACGGGCGTGGCGATCATGGCCCGCCCGCCCGGCAAGCGCGTCTCCAACATCTCGCTGCTGTCGGGCGGCGAGAAGGCGATGACCGCGGTGGCGCTGGTGTTCGCCATCTTCCAGCTCAATCCCGCGCCGTTCTGCCTGCTGGACGAGGTGGATGCGCCGCTGGACGAGGCCAACGTCGGCCGCTTCACCAACATGGTGAAGGAGATGAGCGAGAAGGTGCAGTTCCTGTTCGTATCCCACAACAAGGCCACCATGGAAGCCGCACACCAGCTCAGTGGCGTTACCATGCGGGAACCCGGTGTCAGCCGCCTGGTGTCGGTGGACCTCGAAGAGGCCGCCCGCCTGGCCGGTGCCGCCTGACCCTGATCGATCCCAACCTGCCGGAGAATCCCCTGTGTCCGACATGGCCATGCTTCGTATCGGAATCCTCGTCGCCGGCATCCTGCTGCTGGTGGCGATCTTCCTGTTCGGACGCCCCAAGAAGCCCAGCCAGGGCCGTCGCATCGAAACCGCCGAGCGCGATACCGCGCGCGTGGAACCCAGCCTCGCCGGCGACGACACCAGCGAGCAGATGCAGGATTACAACGACGAACGCGTCAGCCAGCCCGAACTGGGCCTGGCCGGCGGTACGCCGGTCGCGGGCGTGGAGAGCGAGCTGGGCAAGCGTCCCAGCCAGGATTTCGACAAGATCGTCTCGCTGTATGTCGCGGCCAAGGCCGGGCAGGTGCTGCGCGGCGAGGACATCGTGGTCGCCGCCGAGAAGACCGGCCTGACCTTCGGTCACATGAACGTGTTCCACCGTCTGGTGGAAGGGCATCCGGAGCGTGGCCCGGTCTTCAGCATGGCCAACATCATGCAGCCCGGCAGCTTCGACATGGCCAACATCCGTTCGCTGGAAACCCCGGCCATCGCGTTCTTCCTCACGCTGCCCGCGCCGATGACGGCGTTGGAAGCCTGGGAGAAGCTGCTGCCCAACGTCGAGCGCATGGCCGAGCTGCTGGGCGGCGTGGTCCTCGACGACAGCCGCAACACCCTCGGCCGCCAGCGCATCCAGCACATCCGCGAAGAACTGCGCGCGTACGACCGCCAGCACGAAGCGCCGCCGCTGACGAAGGCGCCGCGGTGGTGAGTTAGTTGGGTTATCAATAGAAAGAGATCTGTGCGGGTAGGGAGGCTTTAGCGCATGAACTCGGTAATAGCGGCCTTCAGTGACGATCAAGTTGTGCGCCTTACTGGCGTTCGTAAAGGTCAACTCCGTTATTGGGACAAGTCTGACTTTTATTCCCCGTCGTACTCCAATGATCAATACAGAGACGGCTTTGGGCGTGTCTATTCTTTTCAGGATGTAATCGCCCTAAAGGTCCTTGGTATTTTGCGAAACGTGTATGACGTGTCCGTTCAGCACCTGCGCGAGGTCAAGCGGAATCTTCGCGACGTCCATCGCAAAAGTTGGACTGGTGTGCGTCTCTACGTCGTAAATAAGCGCGTTCATTGGGTCGAGCCGGAGACGGGTCTTCCTCAAGATTTGGCATCCAAGCAATACATCATTTCTTCGATTGATCTTGATCTGGTCGTCAATCAGATTCGTGGAGATGTCGCGGATATGACCAAGCGTCCCAAGGAAAAAGTTGGGCAAGTGGAGAGGGTCAGATCCCTGAATGGGAGTGATCCCGTTCTCGCGGGGACACGAATTACCGTTTCATCGATAAAGCGGTTCAGCGAGGCGGGCTATTCAGAATTGCAGATCTTGGATGAGTATCCCGATCTCACCCTCGAGGACGTGCGTGCTGCGCTCAGTTTCTCAGAGGTCGCGTGATGCCGAAGAAGGCTGCGATCTCGTTCTTTTCCGATCAAAATGTCGCAGAGTCTGCTGTGCGTGCACTGGATTCCGCGGGCCACAAAATTTCTCGTCTCCGCGATTGCATGGCTCCAGACAGTAAGGATCCTCTGGTGGCGCTAGCGTGTGCCAATGCAGGTCAAGTTCTTGTGACACATGACAAGGACTTTCGGGCTCTTTCCAAGCGGCTCAACATCAGCCAGAAGCAGTACCAGCTGCGCCTTCATCGGATTCAGTTGATGTGTGATGAGCCTTCGGCTGCTGGCAGGTTGCAGGATGCAATGAAGCTCATCGAGAGTGAGTGGAGAATTTCTCGTGAAGCTGGGCGTGCCATGGTCCTGGAGCTATACAAGAACTTCATTCGAATTTATCGCTGGCACGTAGGATGGGTTGAGCACAGCGATACCCATCGTGGATGACCCAATAGCTCGTGATGGGTATCGCCTCCGGCTCCACCCATCCTACGATGGCGCTTGATGACATCGGTTCGCTTGGAGGATCCGCAATGCCTGGCCACCGCATCTTCACCACCTCCTTCGCCAGCGTGTATCCGCTCTACGTGCAGAAAGCCGAGCGCAAGGGTCGGACCAAGGCCGAGGTGGACGAGGTCATCCGCTGGCTGACCGGCTACGACCAGGCCGGGCTCGAACGGCAGATCGTGGTAAAGACCGATTTCCAGACGTTCTTCGCCGACGCCCCGCATCTCAATCCCCGTGCATCGCTCATCAAGGGGGTGGTCTGCGGCGTGCGTGTGGAAGACGTCGAAGATCCGCTGATGCAGAAGATCCGCTACCTCGACAAGCTGGTCGACGAACTGACGAAGGGGAAGGCGATGGAGAAGATCCTGCGGTGACGTCGTGTCGGGGATGTGGCGCCCTTACCATATGCCCATGGACAGAGAACTCGATGCCCCTGTTCCGGCGCGTGCCATCCACCGCGGAGACATCTTCTGGATCGCCGCCGATGCATCGCGCGGGTCGATTCCGGGCGTTCCGCACCCGCACGTCGTCGTGCAGGACGACGTCTTCAATCACTCCCGGATCGGCACGGTGGTGGTCTGCGCGCTCAGTTCAAACCTCCATCGTGCCTCCGAGCCCGGCGTGGTCTTGCTGGATGCCGGCGAGGGTGGGCTGGCCCGACAGAGCGTGGTGATCGCGTCGCAGATCTCCTCGCTCTACAAGCACAGGCTGCAGGACCACATCGGTCGGCTCAGCGAAGCGCGCGTGGACCAGATCGTGGCTGCACTGCGCTTCCTGCAGGCCTCCTACCATCGCTGACCCAAGGCATGCCCCGCAACATCCTCTTCATCTGCACCCAGAACCGCCTGCGCAGCCCGACCGCGGAGCAGGTATTCGCCGAGTGGCCCGGCGTGGAGACGGCTTCGGCCGGTCTGGGCAATGACGCCGAGGTGCCGGTCTCGCCCGAGCTTCTGGCGTGGGCGGACATGATCTTCGTGATGGAGAAGGCGCACCGCAACCGGCTGTCCGCGAAGTTCGCGCGCCACCTCAACGGCAAACGGGTGATCTGCCTGGACATCCCCGACGACTACGACTTCATGGACCCCATGCTCATCCGCTTGCTGAAGCAGAAGGTCGTGCGGTTCCTGCCCGCCAACGTGGAGGCCTCATGACCCGTCCCCTGCAGACCTGGACCGGCCGCTGCCACTGCGGCGCGATCCGTTTCGAGATCGACACCGACTTTCCCGAACTGACGCAGTGCGACTGCTCCATCTGCCGCAAGAAGAACGCGCTGATGGTGAAGGTGCACGAGAGCGCCGTCCGCCTGCTCGCCGGTGCCGATGCGCTGGCCGAATACCGGTTCCACACCCACACCGCGCACCATCATTTCTGCAAGGTGTGCGGCATCTACCCGTTCCACCGCAAGCGTGTCACGCCGGACCACTACGGCATCAACGTGTACTGCCTGGACGGCTTCGACCCGGCGGGCATCCCGGTGCGGATGACGGTGGGTGCGGGCATGCCGTGAGGCGGGTCCGCTAGACTGCGTCCATGTGCCGATTCGTCACCGCCATGCTGCCCGTCACAGCGCCGATCCCTGTGCTGGATGCGATTGCGCGTGCGCATGGTCGGCAGTTCCAGCGCTTGCCCAGTCCGTCGGTTGAGGGCCAATTGGAAGCGGGCGAGTCGTATTTCCTGACGACGCTCGGCCATTGCGACTGCGATGCGCCGCTGGGGCAATCGCGTTCGCGCGGGTCCGACGAAAGGGAAGAAGCGCGAAAACTCGCTCGCAAGGGCTGGAGTGCGGCGAAGGTCGCACGTGCCCTGGCGCAGAAGCGCGAGAGTGCAGAGGCGTCGTTCCAGGCCCGGGACGGAGAGGCGCTGGTGCGTTGGACGGATTTCGTGCGCGCGGTGCTGGCCTCGGGGTACGTCCGCGAACTCGGCCTGGTGCTCCACCAGTACCACGGTCCGCTGGATGAAGACGTGACCCTACGCGAACGCCGCCGCGTGAAAGTGACCGCGGCACTGCCCGAGGTCCTGCGCGACCTAGACGAGGACGTGCTGTACCTGTTCCATGCCTGACCTGGCCCATAGCGGGCGTGCCACGCGCCGTGCTTCTCACATTTCTAGCGGGAGATGGCACGCGGAGCTCCATCGATGGTGCTCGGAGCCCCATCGGCCGGGCTCGGAATCCCACCGGTCGGGCACAGGCGCCCGATCGATTGCTTTCAGAGCTCCATCGATCACACTCCGAGCCCCATCGATGGCTCCCCGAGCCCCATCGATCGGGCTTTGAGAGCCATCGATGGCTCTCCGAGGGCCACCGATGGAGCAGGTGAGCCTTGCGGTTGGCATTCCGAGCTCCATCGATGGGGCTCCCAGCGCCATCGCCCGACGGCGGACCCGGCAACGCCACGCGACGGAGGGCAGGGGCGGCCCTCGACCCTGCCGGCCTGCACCTCCCGTCACGGCCCGCGGCCTTAGAATTCACCTATGACGCCGCCGACCCCTGCCGCACGCATCGCCGACCTCCGCCGCCAGTTGGAGGATGCCAACTACCGCTACTACGTCCTGGACGAGCCCAGCATCCCGGATGCGGAGTACGACCGCCTGCTGCGCGAACTGGAGGCGCTGGAGGCAGCGCATCCGGATCTGGTCACCGCCGACTCGCCCACCCAGCGGGTGGGTAATGCGCCCGCCGGCAAGTTCGCCGAAGTGCGCCATGCCATTCCCATGCTCTCGCTGGGCAACGCCTTCAGCGACGAGGAGGTCCAGGACTTCGTCCGCCGTATCGCCGACCGACTGAAGCGCCCGGCGCTGCGGTTCTCGGCCGAGCCCAAGCTCGACGGCCTGGCGATCAGCCTGCGTTACGAAGGCGGCGCCTTCGTGCAGGGCGCCACCCGCGGCGACGGCGCCACCGGCGAGGACGTCACCCTCAACCTGCGCACCATCAAGGCCATCCCGTTGACCCTGCGCGGCACCGGCTGGCCGGACGTGCTGGAAGTGCGCGGCGAGGTGTACATGCCGCGCGCCGATTTCGAGACGTACAACGAGTACGCCCGCAAGCATGGCGGCAAGGTGCTGGCGAACCCGCGCAATGGCGCCGCCGGTTCGCTGCGCCAGCTGGACCCGCGCATCACCGCGCAGCGGCCGCTGGCGTTCTTCGCCTACGGCACCGGCCTGGTCGAGGGCGGGGAACTGCCGGATTCGCACTCGGCCACGCTGAAGCAGCTGCGCGGCTGGGGCTTCCCGGTCAGCAGCCTCAGCGAGGTGGTGGAAGGCGTGGAAGGCCTGCTCGACTACTACCGTCGCATCGGCGAGGCACGCGACGGGCTGCCGTTCGACATCGACGGCGTGGTCTACAAGCTGGACGACGGGGAAGGGCAGCGCGAGATGGGCTTCGTCTCGCGCGCGCCGCGCTGGGCGATCGCGCACAAGTTCCCCGCGCAGGAGCAGATGACGGTACTGGAGTCGATCGAGGTCAATGTCGGCCGCACCGGCGCCGTGACGCCGTGGGCGCTGATGCAACCGGTGCACGTGGGCGGCGTGACCGTCACCCGCGCCACCCTGCACAACGCCGACCAGGTGGCGCGCCTGGACGTGCGCAACGGCGACACGGTGATCGTGCGCCGCGCCGGCGACGTCATCCCGGAGGTGGTGGGCGTGGTGCCCGAACGACGCCCGGACGGCACTGTGCCGTGGCGGATGCCGACCCAGTGCCCGGTCTGCGGCTCGGAGATCGTCCGCGAGGAAGGCGAGGCGGTGTGGCGCTGCAGCGGCGAGCTGACCTGCCCGGCGCAGCGCAAGGAGACGATCATCCATTTCGCCTCGCGCCGGGCGATGGACATCGAGGGCCTGGGCGAACGTTTCGTCGAGGATCTCAGCGACCTGGGCTTCGTGCAGCACGTGGCCGACCTGTACAAGCTGACGCTGGACGACCTGCTGGAGATGAAGCGGCGCGTCGATGAGCGCGATGGCACCACGCCCGAGACGGTGAAATCGGGCAAGGTCGCGACCAAGTGGGCCGAGAACCTGATCGAGGCCATCGATCGCAGCCGCCGGACCACGCTGGAGCGCTTCCTGTTCGGTCTCGGCATCCAGCACGTCGGTGAGAGCACCGCCAAGGCCCTGGCGCAGTGGTTCGGCGACCTGCAGGTGATCCGTCGCCTGCCGTGGCCGCTGTTCAAGCAGGTGCCGGACATCGGCGGCGAAGTGGCGCGCTCGCTGGGCCACTTCCTCGACCAGCCCGGCAACCAGCAGGCCATCGACGACCTGCTGGCGCGCGGGGTAGTGATCGGCGATACGCATCCCCCTTCGGGCAAGCTGCGCGCCGGCCTGGAGCTGGCCACGGTGCTGGTCGACCTGGAGATTCCCAAGGTCACCCGCGTACGCGCCGAGCAACTGGCCTCGGCATTCCCGTCGGTGCAGGCGCTGCTGGATGCGCCGGTGCACAACTTCGTCACCGCCGGTCTGCCCAACGATGCGGCCAACGCCTTCGCCACCTGGCTGGAGGACGAGACCAACGCGCAGCTGCTGTCGCGCTGCGGTGCGGCCCTCGACGAACTGCGGGCGATCACGCCGGCGGACGTGGCGGTGTCCGCCGGACCGCTGGACGGCAAGACCGTCGTGCTGACCGGCAGTCTGGCGTCCATGAGCCGCGACGAAGCCGGGGAGAAGCTGGAGGCACTGGGCGCCAAGGTCGCCGGCAGCGTGTCGAAGAAGACGCACCTGGTGGTGGCCGGCGAAGCCGCCGGGTCCAAGCTGGCCAAGGCGCAGGAGCTGGGTATCGAGATCTGGGACGAGGCGCAGCTGCTGGCGTTCCTAGCGCAGCACGGGAGCGGTGCGTGAGCCGCTGGCGACCAGGGCCCGGCTGGAGCGAAGGCGTCGCCGGCCTCGACTGGGCACCGTCCGGCTCGCGCGACGCGTTGCGCCTGCGGGCCTGGGTCAACCGGCTGGTGCGCGAGTTCTTCTTCGCGCGCAACGTGCTGGAGGTCGAGACGCCGATGATGTCGCGCGCGGGCAACACCGACCCCAACATCGCCTCCTTCGCGCTGGAATTCTCCGGCCGCACCGACGGCGCTTCACGTACGCGCTGGTTGCGCACCTCGCCGGAGTTTCCGCTGAAGCGCCTGCTCGCCGCCGGCGTGGGCGATTGCTTCGAACTGGGGCGGGTATTCCGCGATGGCGAGGCGGGCGGGCGGCACAACCCGGAGTTCACTATGCTGGAGTGGTATCGCGTGGGCTGGACGCTGGGACCGCTGATGGACGAGACGGTGGCGCTGGTGCAGGCGGCGTTGTCGATGGTCGGGCGCTCGGCCACCGTAGCGCGCGTGAGCTTCCGCGATCTGTACCGGCAGCAGCTGGGCGTCGATCCGATGACGGCCGACCTGGAGACGGTCCGCAACGCCGCGACCGGCATCGCCATCGACGGCGACGGCCTGACCCGCGACGACTGGCTGGACCTGCTCATGACCCACCGTCTGCAGCCTGCGTTCGGACGCGACGAGATACGCGTGGTGCACGATTACCCCGCCAGCCAGTGCGCGCTGGCCAAAGTGGTGGAGCGCGACGGCGTGCCGGTGGCGGAACGCTTCGAGCTTTACCTGGGCCCGCTGGAGCTGGCCAACGGCTACCACGAGCTCACCGAGGCGGCAGAGCAGCGCCTGCGCTTCGAACGCGACGTGGCGACACGCAGCGTGCGGGGCGAGGATGCGCCCGCCATCGACGAAGGCCTGCTCGCCGCGCTGGCGCACGGCATGCCGGACTGTGCGGGCGTCGCGCTCGGCGTGGACCGGCTGCTGATGGCGATGCTCGACACACCACGCATCGCGGATGTGGTCGCCTTCGATTTCGCGCGCGCCTGAAAGCCAGCCAAACACGCCCCGCGTGGGTGTTTCCTGCAAACGGTTACGTGGGCGCGCGTTCATCATCGCTGCGTAGATTGCGGTCCAACGCCCACGAGGACGCTCGCCATGCAACGCTCGCTGATCGCAACACTGGTGCTCGGCACCGTCGCCCTGTTCGGCACCGTCGCCGCAAAGGCCGCACCGCAGTACGACGATCGCTATTACGGCGGCGGGCAGGTCGTGCGTTGCGACTCCAATGACAACCGCTACCGCGAGTGCCGCATGGATACGCGCGGCGGCGTGCGGCTGGTGCGGCAGGTCTCCAAGACGCGCTGCGAGGAAGGCCGCAACTGGGGCCGGCTGCGGGATGGCGTCTGGGTCGATCGCGGTTGCCGCGCCGAGTTCGCCAGCGGCCGCGGTGGCGGTTGGGACAGTGCGCAGCGCATCCGCTGCGAATCGATCGACGGGCGTTCGCGCAGCTGTCCGGTCAACGGCCGCGGCGAGGTGCGTCTGGTCCGCCAGTTCTCCAAGGCCCCGTGCAGTGAAGGCTACAGTTGGGGCCGCGATCGCAATGCAGTCTGGGTGTCGCGCGGTTGCCGGGCCGAGTTCGAGGTGTACGGCCGGGGCCACGGCTGGAATGGCGGCGGCTGGAACAACGGCGGCTACGACAACGGATACGGGGACGGCTACGGCCGGACCTTCCGTTGCGAGTCCGAGAAGGGACGCACCCGCACCTGCGGTGTGGACGGGCGTGGCCGCGTGCAGCTGGTCCGCCAGTTGTCCAACGCCGCCTGCATCGAAGGCCGCACCTGGGGCCGGGACGCCCGCGGTGTCTGGGTGACCGACGGCTGCCGGGCCGAGTTCCGCAGCTGGTGATCCTGCGGATGTGAGGAGAGGCGGGGAGGGGCCGGTACAATGGCCCCATGAACGACACCGTCGATTACGCCCGCTACGACCGCATCCGTCCCATCCGCTGGACCGGGAGCGCGCTGGAACTGCTGGACCAGCGCAAGCTCCCGTTCGTGGTGGAATACCTCAGCTGCACCACCAGCGACGAGGTGGCCGCAGCCATCCACGACCTGGCCGTGCGCGGGGCGCCGGCCATCGGTATTGCTGCCGCCTGGGGTGTGGTGCTGGCCGCGCGCGAGGTGATGGCCGCCACGCCGGCCGAGGCGGCGGACAAGCTTGAACCCGCCCTGCAGCGCCTCAACGCCGCGCGTCCCACCGCCGTGAACCTGGCCTGGGCGCTGGCGCGCATGCGTGCGGCCCTGAAGACCGCCGGCAGCGACTGGCGTGGTGTGCTGGAGCTGGAAGCGCTGGCGATCGCCGAGGAAGACCTGGCCGCCAATCGCCACATGGGCGAGTTGGGGGCGGCGCTGATCGGCGAGGGCAGCGGCGTACTGACCCACTGCAACACCGGTTCGCTGGCCACGGCCGGCTTCGGCACCGCGCTGGGCGTGATCCGCGCCGGCGTGGCGCAGGGCCGCATCGGCAAGGTATACGCGGGCGAGACCCGCCCGTGGCAACAGGGTGCGCGCCTGACCGCCTGGGAGCTGCTGCAGGACGGGATTCCCGCCACGCTGATCGCCGACTCGGCCGCTTCGCACCTGATGAAGACCGGCGCCGTGCAGTGGGTCATCGTCGGCGCCGACCGCATCTGCGCCAACGGCGATACCGCCAACAAGATCGGCACCTACCAGCTGGCCATCGCCGCGCGCCACCACGGCGCGAAGTTCATGGTGGTGGCGCCTTCGTCCACCGTGGACATGGCCACGCCGAACGGCGATGCCATCCACATCGAGGAGCGCGACCCCGGTGAACTGCTCGGCATCGCGGGTACCCGCACGGTGGCCGAAGGCGTGCCGGCGTGGAATCCGGTGTTCGACGTCACCCCGGCGTCGCTGATCGACGCCATCGTCACCGAGAAGGGCGTGATCGAGCAGCCCGACGAAGCGCGCATGCGCGCGATCTTCGGCGGCTAGCTCCATGCGGGGGGAGCCGCGCGGGAAGCCGGTGAGCGTTGCGCCGCCTCGTACCGGTGCGCAGCCGCCTGTTTCCCCCATGGCGGTCGGCATTCTGCACCGCCTGCGCGGCTTCTTCGCGCGCGAGTCCACCCAAGGGCTGGATAGCGTCGAGCGGGAGGATCTGACCCAGGCCCAGCTGCGTGCCACCCGGCCGATCGTCAGCGGCGTGCTGCTGTGCGGCGCGGTGTTGCTGGCGATCATCACGGTGTTCGAGGTGGCGGGCGCCACGCCCTCGATCGGCTACCCCGGCTGGCTGCAGATGCTGGTGGCCAGTGTGGTGGCCGGTTGCGCGGCCGCGGTCGCCCGTTTGCCCCAATGGCAGCATCGGCTGGTCCTGACGCTGCTGGCGACGTTGCTGTTGGGCATCTTCATGAGCATGCCGCTGCCCGGCGCGATCGGCCAGCTGGCCCTTCGTACCGGCCTGTTCCAGTTGCTGCCGCTGGCGCTGATGGCGCTGATGGTGCGTCCGGTATCGCTGCTGGCGTTCGCGCTGCTGATCGTGGCGATGGCCCAGCTGCGCATCGTGCTGTACGGCGAGCCCGGTACCGGCAGTGCGCTGTACTGGCTGTACACGCTGACCACCATCGGCTTCGGTCTGGTGCTGGCCGGCTACCGCAGCGACTTTGCGGTCTCGGCCTGGCGCATGCGTCGACGCCTGGTCCAGCAGGCCAGCACCGATCCGGTCACCGGCCTGCTCAACCGCAACGGCTGGAGCGAGCGAGCCGAAGCGGCGCATGCGCGTGCCGCCGCCGCCGGCGTGCCGCTGGCACTGGTGGTGCTGGACATCGATTTCTTCAAGCGCATCAACGACCGGCTGGGTCACGACGGCGGCGATGCCGTACTGCAGCGCCTGGGCGCGATCATGCAGGCGCGTGCGGGCGTCCGCGGGTGTGCCGCGCGCATCGGCGGCGAGGAGTTCGCCGTGTTGCTGGAAGGGCACGATGCGGGCTCGGCGCGGACCTTCGCCGAGTACGTGCGCGGCGAGTTCGGTGGCGAGCATGAAGGCGCGGTCACCACACTGTCCGCCGGCGTCGCCGAGCATCGGCCCGGCGAGACCCTGCGCGAGCTGATGCGACGCGCCGATCTCGCCCTGTAGGCGGCCAAACGCGAGGGGCGTGACCGCGTGTGCGTGGCGCCCGTTTCCTGAACGGATTTTTCTTCATTCCCAATGTGACATTCCTGCGATAGCATCGTCCGACTTTCCACGCGCAGGGGCTGTCGGGTCTGCTGCGCGTCCATCGGACGCCAGGGGAATATGAACGAGGATCGCACCCCGCATGCATGGGGCAAGGGACGCCTGCTGCTGCTGGGATTGGCCATCCTGTTGATCGTGGTGGGTCCGGTCATCCTGCTGCAGCGCCTGGCGCGAGACACGCAGGAAGCGGCCGACGCGGTCATCCACACGCATGAGGTGGAAGCCACCGTACTGGGGCTTGCGCTGGACGTGCGCGAAATGGAAGCGTCGGCCATGCTGATCGCGCTCGGCGCCGATCATCCGCTGGCGCGCGAACGTCTAAGGACGGGGCGCGAGTCGTTGCCGGAGCGGTTCCAGAACCTCGCCCGCCTGACGGCGGACAACCCGGAGCAGCTGATCCGGGTGGGGCGGCTGCGCGAACTGGTCAATGCGCGCGTCGAAGTGGTCGACCAGCTGCTGCTCGCGCCGGACGCCTATCGCGCCAACGTGGTGGCGCCCCTGGCGACCCGCTTCCCGATCCGTGGCCTGCTGGACGAGATCCTGAGCGATGAGCGGACGCTGCTGGAGCAGCGCAATAGCGAGGCCACCGATCAGCGGCGGCGCATGGAGTGGATCCGCATGATCGCCCTGGGCGCGCAGCTGCTGTTGCTGTCGCTGGTGCTGATGTCGTTGGCCCGGCAGGCGGCGCGGCGGCTGGCCGCCGAAAAGCAGACCGCGCAGGCCAGCCAGCGCGCCCTGGTGGTGCTGGATACGGTCCGCGAGCCCATCGTGCTGCTGGATGGCGAGCAGCACATCCAGATGCACAACAGCGCCTTCGCCGAACTCTACGGCATCGAGAAAGGCCATAAGGTGTCCAGCCTGGACGACCTGGGCACCGCCTGGCAGGACAAGGTGATGCGCCAGCGCCTGGACGACGTGCTGGCGCGCGGCCGCGAGCTGTGGGACTACGAGCTGCAGCAGGAGACCGCAGATGGCCTGCGCCGCACGGTGCTGCTGAATGCCCGCCGCATGCCGCTGCCCGAGGGCGACGACCACGCCGTGCTGGTGACCGTCAGCGACATTTCGCTGCAGAAGACCGCGCAGCAGGAGATCGCCGCGCTGAACCGCCAGCTGGAAGGCAAGGTGGAGCAGGTGTCGGAAGTGAACCGCGAACTGGAGGCATTCAGTTATTCGGTGTCGCACGACCTGCGTGCGCCGTTGAGGCACGTGGCCGGTTTCTCGGACAAGCTGGGCCGCCACCTGGGCGAGGACATGGATGACAAGACCCGCCATTACCTGGAGGTGATCGGCGGTTCGGCCCGGCGCATGTCGCAGCTGATCGACGACCTGCTGGTGTATTCGCGGCTGGGCCGTGGCGCGCTGCGGTTGCAGGCGGTGGACATGCAGTCGCTGGTGGCCGAGGCGCGCGCCATGCTCGACGCTGCCGAACAGGGCGAGGGCCGTGCGGACCGGGTGGAGTGGCGCATCGCGCCGCTGCCCATCGTGCTGGCCGACGAGAACATGATGCGCCAGGTGTGGGGCAACCTGCTCGGCAACGCCGTGAAGTACAGCAGCCAGCGCGAGCGCGCGGTCATCGACGTCGAGCACCGGCGGCAGGAGGATGGCAGCCACCTCTTCAGCGTGCGCGACAACGGTGCCGGGTTCGACATGGCTTATGCCGGCAAGCTGTTCGGCGTGTTCCAGCGCCTGCACAAGGCCAGCGACTTCCCCGGTACCGGCATCGGCCTGGCCAGCGTGCGCCGCGTGCTGGGACGCCATGGCGGCCGGATCTGGGCCGAATCGGCGCCCGACCAGGGCGCCACCTTCTTCTTCACCCTTCCCGCGGCGCTCGACGCTCCGCCTTCCCGAGAGAAAGACGCATGAGCGCCATCCGCACCATCCTGCTGGCCGAAGACAGCCTGGCCGACGCCGAAATGGCGATCGACGCGCTGCGCGAGGCCAACCTGGCCAACCCCATCGTCCACGTGGAGGACGGCGTGGAGGCGCTGGACTACCTGCTGCGCCGTGGCGCCCATGCGCAGCGCGAGGACGGCCTGCCGTCCGTGCTGCTGCTGGACATCAAGATGCCGCGCATGGACGGCCTGGAGGTGCTGAAGCACATCCGCAGCGACGAGAAGCTGAAGCACCTGCCGGTGGTGATCCTGTCGTCCTCCCGCGAGGAGAGCGACCTGGCGCGCAGCTGGGACCTGGGCGTGAACGCCTACGTGGTCAAGCCGGTGGACATCGACCAGTTCTTCCAGGCGGTGAAGACGCTGGGCACGTTCTGGGCCGTCATCAACGAAACGCCCGTCGGGGACTGAGCCGTGCCGCATTCCGGTGCCCCGCTGGGCCGCGTCCGCATCCTGCTGGTGGAAGACTCCGAGCTGGATGCGGAGCTGTTGATCGAGCAACTGCTGGAGGCCGGCCTGGACGCGGAGTTCCTGCGCGTCGACGGTGCGGAGGACATGCGCGCTGCGCTGGCCGGCGATCCGTTCGACCTGGTGCTGTCGGACATGGAATTGCCGGGATTTTCCGGGTACCAGGCACTGGAGATCCTGCGCGAGCACGACCCGCGCCTGCCGTTCGTGTTCTTCTCCGGCACCATCGGCGAGGAGGCGGCGGTCAGGGCGCTGCAGCAGGGCGCCAGCGACTACGTGCTCAAGCACACGCCGGCGCGGTTGCCGTCGGCGGTGGCGCGTGCCATCCGCGAGGCGCGCACCGAGCGCGAGCGCGAGCACGCCGAGAAGGAACTGATGCGCTCGCAGCGGCTGGACTGCCTGGCCATGCTGGCCGCAGGCCTGAGCCACGACCTGCGCAACATCCTGCAGCCGCTGCTGATCGTGCCGGACCTGCTGTCCACGTACAGCGATGACCCGAAGATCCTGCGCCTTGGCGCGGTGATCTCCGAAAGCGGCAAGCGCGGTCACGAGATGGCCGACTCCATGCTCTCGTTCGTGCGCGGTTCGCGCAAGGCCAGCGAGACGATCAGCGTGGCCGCGCTGTTCAGCGCCGTGCAGCTGCTGCTGCAGGGCAGCCTGTCGCGGCAGGTCCGCCTGGTGGTGGAGCCGCCGCCGGAGGACCTGCTGATCGAGGGCAACTACACCGAGTTCCAGCAGTGCCTGATCAACCTGTGCCTCAACGGCATCCAGGCCATGGCCGAGCGCGGCGGGCAGCTGACGCTGTCGGCGACGCCCACGGTGGCCGCCGACGGTCAGGAGTACGTGGTGCTGCGCGTGTCCGACGAGGGCACGGGCATGGACGAGGCCACGCGCGGGCAGTTGTTCACGCCGTTCTTCACCACCAAGGCCAGCGGGACCGGGCTGGGCCTGATGTCCTGCAAGCGCATCGTCGATTCGGCGCGTGGACGCATCGAGGTGCGCAGCACGCTGGGCAGCGGCACCGTGTTCGAACTGCATCTGCCGGCGCCGGTTGCCGACGAATGGGTCGGGGCCGAAGATGCCGCGTTCCTCGATGGTGGTGCACGCCGGATCCTGCTGGTCGATGGCGACGCGACGCGCCTGTCGCTGCTGGGCAATGCACTGGCCGCGCAGGGCTACGACCCGGTGATGGCGCCCGATGGCGCCAACGCGCTGCAGCAGATCGCGCGCAACGGCCTGCCTGCACTGTCGGTCATCGACGACGACATCTTGTTGCTGTCGGCCGCAGACGTGCTGGCGGTGTTGAAGGAGGCGGGCTTCGAAGGTCCGGTGGTGCGTCTGCGCGAACCCGACAGGCAGGCCGACGGCCACGATTGCGCGGCGAGCGTGGTGAAACCGGTGCAGGTGCAGGCGCTGTTCGAAGCGATCGAGCACGCCCTGGGGTTGCGCGCCTGAGGCCCCGAGGCCTGCAGGCGCGCCAAAAACCGGTCAGGCGTGGCCCACGGACGGCTTCAGTCGCTGCCAGACCGCGCGCATGATGGGTTGCGCGCGGTACCAGCCGATCGGCGTATCGGGGCAGTAGCGCTGCAGCCGGTCGCGCAGGGAAGGCGCGATCTCGTCAAAGTCGTGCCGGTGGTGCAGCAGGTAGGCGTCGTAGCCGATCTTCAGGCACTTCTCCAGGTCGCTGACGGTGGCGCCGACCACCTGGAAGGTGTCCTCATTGAGGCGCGTCTTCCAGTAGGCGAGTTCGGCATCGATGTCGACGATCTGCGCGGTGGCGTGGCGGTTGTGGGACTGGCTGGCCATGGTGAATCCCCCGTGTCGATGTGGTGGTGACGGGGAAAGTTTTTGTTCCGCGCAGTGATGCTTAAGTGAAATAAAGGGCGTTCTAACGTGGATTTAACCGTGTGGGCCCTTTTTCGTTCACGTTCGCCATGATGGCGTGAACATCGCTTCGTCGTTGCATGGCGTGGTCGAGCAGGGCGCGCTCTTCCAGCAGCGCCGCAGGCAAAGCGAACAGGGGTGGGTCTTCTTCCAGCGGTGCGTTGAGTCGCGCCCAGACGCGTTCGATGATCGCCAGCGCCCACGGCCAGTCCAGGCGGATGCCGCGCACGATGGCGGCGTCGTAACGCGCGGACAGCGCGGGCAGGAGCTGCTGCAGCGAGCATCTGCGCGAGAGCAGGTAGGCGTCGTACGCGAACTTGAGCGTGGGTACGTAGTAGCGGAAGGGCGTGCCGGGGCGGTGGAATGGCTGGCACGCGTAGGTCTCTTCCCAGAAGCGAAGTTCCGACTGGATGTCGATCACGGCGCAGGGCATGGTGGTGTCCGTCCACGCGTGGGCGAACGGATCGGGCGGGCGGGGCATGGGCTTCCCTCCATGGTGCAAGACCTGGCCGAGAGTGGACCCGTCGGATGAAACGCGGCTTGCAATGCCATGACAGCCGCCTGCGTCTGCCCTTCGCGGCAGCGGATGCTGTCGCAAGGCCCCCTGTGGCAACGCGTCACCCTTCCTCCCCGAGGAGGCGCGTGGTCAACGCCCTTGCCGTTCTTGTCGTTGTTTTCGCCCCTGCGCCAAGGAACACGACCGTCCGCACGACGAACGGCCAACCGTTCGTCGTCCCGTCGTGCGCGGCCCAGGTCAATGCGCGCGGGACGCGACCGGATCGTGTTCGTCCAGCCAGCGCCAGGCTTCCCGGAGCAGCGTGCGTGCGACAGGCCAATCCGGACCCGCTTCGCCGCGCAGGCGGTCCCAGTGGTCCTCCAGACGCAGCTCGGTGTCCAGGTCGAGCGCGCCCGCGTGCTCGGCGTAGGACGCGGCGGCGAACGCGTACGCCCGGCAGGCATCTTCCCAGCCCACATCCGGGTGCAGGCGCCGGCGCCGGCCATAGTCGTAGGCCATGAAGGCGGCGAACTCATCATCCTGCAGAACGGGGGAGCGGGGCACCTGCCGCAGCGTGTCCAGATGTACGTGGTAGAGGTCGGGGTCCATGCAGATTCTCCGGTTATGCCGGCAGTGGTATCGCGCCAACCGTTACCCAAGGGTGAGAAATCTCTTCAAGCGCAGATCACAAAGCTGAGGCGGGGACATCCGATCAGCCGGCGGTCAGTCTCAGGTGTTGAGACGCATGCGGCGTCATATACGCCGCTCCACGAGAGCCCGACATGCCTGCCCAGACCGCGCTTATCCGACGCCAGGCCGACGAGGCCGCACTCCTCCCCGCACGTCATGCCGATGGACGCGCGCTGGCCGAACGGCTGGCGGGCAAGTACCGCGACCGCGTCACCGGGCAATTCGTCCTTCCTGCGCGGGAAGGACGCTACGAGACGCTGCCGGACGATCTGCCTGCCGCACTGGCCATGGCCTTGCGCAGCCGCGGCATCGAACGCCTGTATTCACACCAGGCCGAGGCGTGGCGGCATGCACGGGGCGGCGATCACCTGGCGGTGGTCACGCCCACGGCCTCCGGCAAGTCGCTGTGCTACACGTTGCCGGTGGTGGCCTCGGCGCTGTCGCGCAAGGGCAAGGCGCTGTACCTGTTCCCGACCAAGGCATTGGCCCAGGACCAGGTGGCCGAGCTGCTGGATCTGAGCAAGGCCGGCGACCTGGGTCTGAAGGCCTTCACCTTCGACGGCGACACCCCGGGCGATGCCCGCCAGGCCATCCGCCTGCATGGCGACATCGTGGTCAGCAACCCGGACATGCTGCACCAGGCCATCCTGCCGCACCACACCAAGTGGGCGCAGTTCTTCGAGAACCTGCGCTACGTGGTGATCGACGAAGTGCATACGTATCGGGGCGTGTTCGGCAGCCACCTCGCCAACGTGCTGCGGCGGTTGAAGCGGGTCTGCGCGTTCTACGGCGCCACCCCGCAGTTCATCGTCTGCTCGGCCACCATCGGCAATCCGCAGGCGCACGCGGAAGCGCTGCTGGAACTGCCGGTGCACGCGATCACCGAGTCCGGCGCGCCGGTGGGCGAGAAGCATGTGCTGTTGTGGAATCCGCCGGTGGTCAATCCCGACCTGGGCCTGCGCGCGTCGGCCCGCTCGCAGAGCAACCGCATCGCAAGGCTGGCGATCAAGGCCGGACTGAAGACGCTGGTGTTCGCCCAGTCGCGCACCATGGTCGAGGTGCTGACCAAGTACCTGAAGGACGTGTTCGACAGCGATCCGCGACTGCCGGCACGCATACGCGCCTACCGCGGCGGCTACCTGCCCACCGAACGGCGCGAGGCCGAGCGCGCCATGCGCGACGGGCGCGTGGACGGGATCGTCTCCACCTCGGCGCTGGAACTCGGCGTGGACATCGGCAGCCTGGATGCGGTGGTGCTGAACGGGTATCCGGGCTCCATCGCGGCGACGTGGCAGCGCTTCGGACGCGCCGGGCGGCGGCAGCAGGCGTCGCTGGGCATCCTGGTGGCCAGTTCGCAGCCATTGGACCAGTACGTGGTGCGGCATCCCGAGTTCTTCGCCGACAGCCCGCCGGAGCACGCGCGCATCGCGCCGGACCAGCCGATGATCCTGCTGGACCACGTGCGCTGCGCCGCGTTCGAACTGCCGTTCCTCGCCGGAGAACCGTTCGGGCCGGTGGATCCGACGCCCTACCTGCAGCTGCTGGACGAGGACAGCGTGGTGCATCGCGAAGGCGACCGTTACGAGTGGATCGCCGACAGCTATCCGGCCAATGCGGTCAGCCTGCGCTCGGTGGCCGACGGCAACTTCGTCGTGGTGGATCGCACCGATGGCCGCCAGGTGATCATCGCCGAGGTCGATTTCAGCGGCGTGCCGTTGACGCTGTACGAGGGGGCCATCCACATGATCCAGTCCACGCCCTACCAGGTGGAGCGGCTGGACTGGGAAGGGCGCAAGGCCTATGTCACCCGCACCCACGTGGACTACTACACCGATGCCATCGACTACACCAAGCTCAAGGTGCTGGAGCGCTTCGATGGCTGCATCGCCGGGCAGGGTACCTGCCACCACGGCGAGGTGCACGTGGTACGGCGGGTGGCCGGATACAAGAAGATCCGCTACTACACCCACGAGAACATCGGCTATGGCCCGGTGAACCTGCCCGACCAGGAGATGCATACCACCAGCGTGTGGTGGCAACTGCCGCCGGCGCTGCTGGAATCGGCTTTCGAGTCGAGACAGGACGCGCTGGACGGCTTCCTCGGCGCAGCGTACGCACTGCACATCGCCGCCACCGTCGCCGTGATGGCCGAAGGGCGCGACCTGCAGAAGGCGGTGGGCGATGGCGACGGTGCCTGGTTCGCCCTGCCGGATGCACAGGGGCGTGGCCAGTTGCGCGGCACCGAAAGCCAGGTGCTGTCGCCGGTGTCGGGGGACCGTTTCATCCCCACCGCGTACCTGTACGACAACTACCCCGGCGGCATCGGCCTGAGCGAGCCGTTGTGGCGACGGCAGCGCGAACTGGTGCAGCGCGCCGCGCAACTGGTCTCGGCCTGCGACTGCCGGGCAGGGTGCCCGGCCTGTGTCGGTCCGGTGCTGGCCAACGACGAGGACGCCGAAACCACGCCGCGTACGTTGGCGGCACGCGTGCTGCAGCTTCTGGACGCCGCATGAGCGTCAGCCTGGAGAAACTGCAGCGGCTGCGTCGCCAGGCCGGGCACGGCAGCGGCGTGTCGCCGTCCGCGCCGTTGCCGCCGGCGCATGACCCGTTACCGGCACTGCGTCGCATGCTGGGCATCCGCGAGCGCTCGCAACCCTCCGTTCCCGCGCGCGCCTGCGATCGCGCGCTGCCGGGCGACGAGATCGCTCCGGGTCTGCTGCGACTGGAGCAGGTCCTGGCGTTCGACGGGGTTGGGACGCAGGTCGACGGTACGTTCGCGCGGACAGGCGTGCTGCCCACGGCCAACATGCTGTTTTTCGATACCGAGACCACCGGACTGTCCGGCGGCACGGGCACGCGCGCCTTCATGGTGGGAGCGTCGGATTTCGTGCCCGGGGGGCTGCGCGTGCGCCAGCTGCTGATCACCCACCTGTCGGCCGAGCCGGCGATGCTGCGCGAATTCTCGCGCTGGCTGGCGGAGGACACGCGCCTGGTCAGCTACAACGGCCGCTGCTATGACGCGCCGCTGCTGGCCGCACGCTATCGGCTGGCGCGGCAGGGCTCGCCGCTGGCCGGCATCGAGCACCTCGACCTGCTGTTCCCCACGCGCCGCCGCTACCGCGGCGTCTGGGAGAACTGCCGGTTGGCGACCATCGAACGCCGCGCGCTCGGTATCGTGCGCGAAGACGACCTCCCCGGTTCGGAAGCGCCCGGCGCGTGGCTGCAGTACCTGCGCGGCGGCGATGCCGGCCTGCTGCGGCGGGTGCTGCAGCACAACTTCCAGGACGTGGTGACGCTGGCACACCTGCTGCTGCATCTTGCGCAGCCGGCGAGTGGGGGAACGGAAACGCAGCCGCCGTTCGCCCGCGATCCACCTTGACCGTCCCTGGCCTCCGGCGGATGCTGGCCGGGTCGGGCTGCCGATGATGACGTACCCCCTGTTCTCCGCACAGGAGCCGTCCCATGCACCGTATCGCTGTCCTCGGGCTGCTGGTCTGCGCAGGCCTGCCATCCCCTGTCCTTGCGCAGGACACGCTTCCTGCAGTGGATCGCTTCTATCTGGCGGCGGGGCGCTACCGGGCCGACCACGACCTGGACACGCGGTGGGACGCCAGCGATGGTTCGCTCGGCACAAACGTCAATTTCCAGCGTGACCTGGGATTCGTCGACCGGCAGGATGCATTGGCATGGCGCATCGGCGGAAGTTTCGGCCAGGCGCGCCACCACACGCTGGATGCGTTCGGTTACGACTACAAGGACGCCAGCGCGCGCTTCCTGGATCGCGATCTGGAGATCGGCGACAGCACGTACCCGGTCGATGCCGCCTTCACCGGCCGACTGGACCTGGATGTCACCGGTGTGTCATACACCTGGATGTTCCTGCAGGACGGCAAGCGTGCGTTCGGCATCGGCCTGGGCGCGATGCGCTACGACATCGTCGCCGACCTGGATGCGGCGGCCACCGTCGGCGGCACACCGGTGGCGTTCGCGAACGACCTGTCCGAAGACGCCTGGGCGCCGATGCTGCGTGCGGAGTACGCCCATGTGCTGTCCGCGCGATGGCGCTGGGGTGCGTCCCTGGCCTATACGCGCAAGAACGGCGGCAACGTCACTGGCGATGCGATGGATGCGCAGGTGGAACTGGAGTACTTCCCCTGGGAGCGCTTCGGGTTTTCGCTGCGCTACAACTACAACCACGTGGATCTCGATTTCACACGCTCCCGTTTCGACGGCAATCTGAATCTCGACAACCGGGGGCCGCAGGTGTTGGGCAAGCTGCGCTTCTGAAGGGCCGCATGTCGGGGATCCACCGACAGCGGAGTGTGAAGGACTGCGCATTCCCCGCATCGCGCCTCAAGAATGCGCCGTCGCGGCCGACACCCTTGCTAGATTTCATCCGGTCCGTGTCCTGCGAGCGGGGCGCGTGTTGAAGGTTGCACGAAACAAGGGGAAGTGCTTTGCGCATTCTGTACGTTGGCGATACCGCCTGCCTGCCTGACGATCTGTCCGATTACATCGGCGACATGGGAGACGAGTGGACCGTGGAAACGGTGGCCGACGGCAAGTCGGCGATGTTCGCGGTGGCCAACGGCCCGGTCGACGTGGTGATGGTGGGGCCCGCGCTGGCCGACCTGCCGCCGGCCACGCTGCTGGGGCAGATCCGCACGCTGCGTCCCGAGACCATCCGCATCGCGCTGCTGGAAGGCAGTAACGACAGCCTGGCCGCCCCGATCAAGCTGATCGGCGTGGCGCACCGCTTCCTGCCGCTGCCGCTGTCGTCGGAAACCGTGCTGGAGGCGATCCACAGCCTGGAAGAACTGCGCGACCTGCTGGACAGTCCACGCCTGCGCCGCGCCATCGGCCGGGTCGAACACCTGCCGTCGCCGCCACACCTGTACTTCGCGCTGACCCGCGCGCTGGAAGAGGATGAAGGCACGGCCAACGACATCGCCAAGCTGGTGGCGGGCGATCCGGCCATCGCCGCCAAGGTGCTGCAGCTGTGCAACTCGGCCTACTTCTCCAACGGGCGCGCGATCACCGATCTGCGCGCGGCCGTCACGCGGCTGGGCCTGGGCACGCTGCGCGACCTGGTGCTGGCCAGCGAAGTCTTCTCGATGAAGACCGCCTCCAGCGTGGACCGCACCGCCCTGCAGCACCGCGCGCTGTTGGCCTCGCGCCTGGCCGCGAAGATCCTGCCGCGCACCAGTTCCGAACTCGGCGCCACGGCGGCGCTGCTGGCCGACATCGGCCTGCTGCTGCCGGGCGTGCGCGACGAGCGCGACACGCCGGTGGCCGAAGACGACGACCGCCCGGGCCACACCGAAGCCGGCGCCTACCTGCTGGGCCTGTGGGGCTTGCCGATGCCCATCGTCGAGGCGGTGGCGTTCCACCGCCAGCCGCAGCGCTCCAGCCTGCGCAGCTTCTGGGTGCCTGGAGCCGTACACGTGGCCGGCGCGCTGGCCAGCAACGAGCCGGTGGACGAGAGCTACCTGAAGTCGCTGGGCGTGCTGGACCAGCTGCCCAGCTGGCGCCAGATGGCCGAGACCATGGTCGAGCGCGCCGAGGAACAGGCCGCCTGACGCTTCATCCGATGCCGTGTGCGCGCGCGACATGGCATCTGCGATTCCGCATGCCCCTCACATGGAGTGGCCCGCGAGGGAGTCATGATCGTCGTTCCAGCGCAAGCTGGAGTCCACTGCTCGTCAGTGATGTCCTTCCTTACGAATGTCAGGGAAGGCAAAGGCAAAGTGGGTCCCCGCTTTCGCTGGGACGACGGTGAGTGCATCGCCGTCAGGGACTGTAGGCGGGAGACGGTTCCTGCACCTTGCCTGCTGGCTTGGCGATGATCCGGGGGCGTAGCCATGCGGCGAAGTCGGCTTCGCCGAGACTGCCTTCCGACAGGCCCAGATACAGCGGATAGAGCTTGTGGTCTTCCGCCGACAACGTGGCGCCATTGAGCACGATGAAGACTTCGCAGGCCACGGCCGCCATGCGCTTGTTGCCGTCCACGAAGGGATGGTTGCGCGCCAGGCCGAAGGCCGTGGCGGCCGCCAGATCGGCCAGATCCGGTGTGGGTTGCCCGTAGGTGTGCAGCTGCCTGGGACGCGCGAGCGCCGATTCCAGCAAGCCCTCGTCGCGGATGCCGGTCGCGCCGCCATGCTCGGCCAATTGCCGGTCATGGATGGCCAAGGCCAAGGCCCGGCTGATCCAGACGATCATCCGGGCTGCTTCATTGGGCCAGCTTGTGAAGCAAGGTGCGGCGGCTGCGCATCACCTGCTCGGCCACCTCCATCTGCTCGGCGAGGGTGGGGTCGTAGACCGTCAGGCGGATGCCGTCGGGGGTCTCGAGCGCGTGGAGTTCATCGCCTTTTTCCAGGCGGAGGCGTGCCAGGAGATCCTTGGGCAGGATGACGCCGGCAGAGTTGCCGACCGTGGTGATCTTGAGCTTCATGGTCGCCTCCTTGGCGTTATAACCATGGTTATATTGAGGCGTGTGAGGCTTGGAGGCAAGCCGCATGTCCTTCTCGCCATGTGAGACCTGAAGGTGTACAAATGTACACCCATGAACCCCGTCGACCTGCCTCCCCAACGTGCCGCCGTCCTGGCCTTCCTGCGCCGGGAGCTGGCGGCCGGACGCGCGCCCAGTCTGGCGGACATTGCCGGGGCCTTCGGCTTCGCTTCGCGCAATGCCGCGCAGAAGCATGTGCAGGCGCTGGTCGCCGACGGACTGCTGGAGCAGGCGCCCGGCCAGAAGCGTGGCCTGCGCCTGCCGGGCGGCATGGCGGACCTGCTGCCGCTGCCCGTATTGGGGCGGGTGGCCGCGGGCCAGCCGATCGGGGCCGACATCGGCCTGGACGAGCAGCTGTGGCTGGACCGCCGGCTGTTCTCGCCGCAGCCGGATTACCTGCTGAAGGTGCAGGGCGATTCGATGATCGATGACGGCATCGTCGATGGCGACCTGGTCGGCGTGCACCGCACGCCGGAGGCGCGCGACGGACAGACCGTCGTGGCCCGCATCGACGGCGAGCTGACCATCAAGCGCCTGCAGCGGGAGCGCAAGCGCATCCGCCTGTTGCCGCGCAATCCCGCGCACGCGCCCATCGAGGTGCAGCCGGGGCAGGACTTCGCCATCGAAGGCGTGTACTGCGGCCTGGTGCGCCGGGGTTGAGATGGGTGCCGTCGTCGCCCTCGATACGCTGCTGGCCGCGCGCACGCTCTGGCACGCGGGCCGCAGTGCGGCGATCGCCGCCGATGGCGAACCCACCGGGCATACCGCCCTGGACGCGCTGCTGCCGCAGGGCGGCTGGCCGCGCCGCGCCCTGACCGAACTGCTGTTGCCCGCCGACGGCGTGGGCGAACTGGCGCTGCTGTTGCCGACGCTGGCGCGTCTGACCCAGGCCGGCAGTGCCGTGGCGGTGATCGCGCCGCCGTACATTCCGTATGCGCCCGCGTGGCAGGCCGCAGGCGTGGACCTGGCGCTGCTGGAAATCGTGGAAGCCGCGCCGCGCGATGCATTGTGGGCCTTCGAACAATGCCTGCGCAGTGGCGCCTGTGCGGCCGTGCTCGGCTGGCCGCTCCACGCCGACGGGCCTGCGCTGCGCAGGTTGCAGGTGGCGGCCGACAGCGGCGAATGCCTGGGCTTTGCGCTGCGCGACCGTCGCCATGCGGCCAATCCCTCGGCGGCCGCGCTGCGTGTGGAAGCCACCCGCGATGCGCAGGGCGGTACGCAATGGCGGGTGCGCAAATGCCGGGGTGGTCCGGCACCTGCGCAACCCTTCGCGCTGGTCGCGCATTGAGGCCTATCGATGCTCTGGGCCTGTGTACTGCTGCCGCAGCTGGCGCTGGACGCCGTCCTCCGGCGTCTGCCTGATCCCGACGCGCCGCTGGCACTGGTCGGCGGCGCCGTGCAGTTGCGTACCCTGCAAGCGGTGAATGCATCAGCCGCGCAGGCGGGCCTTAGGGCCGGCATGCGCCTGACCGCCGCGCACGCGCTGCTGCCGGAGTTCGCGATGGTCGAACACGACCCCTCGGCCGAAGCGCGCTGGCAGCGCTTCCTCGCCGCCTGGGCGTACCGCCACAGTTCGCTGGTCAGCGCGCAGTGGCCGGGCTGCCTGGTGCTGGAGGTGCGCGCCAGCTTCCGTCTGCTGGGGTCTTGGCCGCGCATCGAGGCGCGGTTACGCGAGGAACTCGGTCTGCTGGGTTTCCAGCATCGTCTCGCGCTGGCGCCCACGCCGCGCGCGGCGCATGTGTTCGCCGGCCTGCGCGATGGCCTGGCGGTGATGCAGCCGGCGGCGATGGCGGAGATGCTGGACCGCGTGCCGGTGCGGCGCGCCCGCCTGCCGGACGACGCCGGCGAACGCCTGCACCGCATGGGCATCCGCGACCTGCGCACGCTGCGCGGCCTGCCACGCGACAGCCTGCGCCGCCGCTTCGGCCTGCCGGTGCTGGAACACCTGGACCGGCTGTACGGCCAGGCCGACGATCCGCTGGCGTACTACGCGCCGCCGGACCACTTCGATGCACACATCGAGCTCGGCTACGAAGTCGAGAGCCACATGGCGCTGCTGTTCCCGCTGCGCCGGCTTATCGGCGACCTGTGCACCTACCTGTCCATCCGCGACGGTGGCGTGCAGCGCTTCGTGCTGCGGCTGGAGCATGAAGAGGGCCACACCGATGTCGAGGTGGGGCTGCTGGCGCCCGAGCGCGAGCCGGCCATGCTGTTCGAACTGACCCGCAACCGCCTGGAGCGCGTGCAGATCGCACAGCCGGTGGTCGGTGTGCGCCTGCTGGCGCGCGAACTGCCGCCGTTCGTGCCCGCTGCGCGCGATCTGTTCGATACGCGACCGCAGCAGCAACTGCCGTGGCCGCAGCTGCGCGAACGCCTGCGCGCGCGCCTGGGCGACGAGGCGGTGCACCGCGTGGCACCGGCCGGCGATCCACGCCCGGAACGCGCCTGGCGACGCGTGCTGGGCGATGGCGGGCGCATCGAGCAGGCGCCCCTGCGTCCACCACGCCCGACCTGGTTGCTGCCGCACCCGGTGCCCCTGCGCGATCCGCACCCGCGCATCGTCTCCGGCCCCGAACGGCTGGAAAGCGGCTGGTGGGACGGCGAGGACGCGCGCCGCGATTACTACGTGCTGGAAACCTCGCAGGGCCAGCGCGCCTGGGCCTTCGCGCCGCCGGGCGAGCAGGGCGGCTGGATGCTGCACGGGTGGTTCGCGTGAGCTGGGACGATGCGGTGGACGGCGTCGATCGCGACACGCCCGGCGGTCGCCCGCCCCGCGCGTGGGAAGTAGCGCAGCGGTTGCGCCGGCATGCCGCGGCCAACGACGACGGCCCGCAGGAAGATGCCTGGCCGGCCTATGCGGAACTGCATTGCCTGTCGGACTTCTCGTTCCTGCGCGGCGCGGCCAGTGCGGAAGAGCTGTTCGAGCGGGCGCGCGATCTCGGTTATGAAGCGCTCGCGATCACCGACGAATGCTCGCTGGCTGGCATCGTGCGCGGTTGGGAAGCGTCGCGCGCGACGGAGGTGCCCCTCGTCGTCGGCAGCGAGTTCACCCTGGCGTGTGGACTGAAGTGCGTGCTGCTGGTGGAAACCACGGCCGGCTACACGCGGCTGTGCGAACTGATCACCACCGCCCGGTGCGCCGTCGACAAGAAGGGCTACCGGCTCACGCGGCAGGACGTGGAGCGCCTCCTGTCCGACGTCGATCCTGCCGTCTGCGGCCTGTTCGCGCTCTGGCTGCCGGCACGCGAGATCGACGAAACGCAGGGGCGATGGCTGCAGTCGGTGTTCGGCGATCGCGCGCACATGGCGGTCGAACTGCACCGTGAGCAGGACGATGCCGCCCGACTCGCGCGCCTGCTCGAGTCCGCCGCACGCCTCGCCATGGTGCCGGTGGCGGCCGGCGACGTGCACATGGACGTGCGCCGCCGTCGCGCGCTGCAGGACACGATGACGGCGATCCGCCATGTCGCACCGCTGGCCGAATGCGGCGAGCACCTCTTCCGCAACGGCGAACGCCACCTGCGCACGCGACGGGCGCTGGGCAACATCTATCCGCGCGCCCTTATCGACGCCGCGGTGGCGCTGGCGCGGCGTTGCAGGTTCGACCTCAAGCGCGACATCCACTACCGCTATCCGGCCGAGCTGGTGCCGGCGGGCCACACGCCCACCACATGGCTGCGCGAACTCACGGAACGCGGCATGCGCGAGCGCTGGCCGGAGGGTGTGCCCTCCTCCGTGGTTGCGCAGATCGACAGTGAGCTCGCGCTGATCGAGAAGCTGAAATACGAAGCGTTCTTCCTGACCGTGGAAGACATCGTCCGTTTCGCCAAGGCACGCAACATCCTATGCCAGGGGCGCGGCTCGTCGGCGAATTCTGCCGTGTGCTTCGCGCTGGGCATCACTGTAGTGAATCCGGCCGAGAGCCGCCTGCTGATGGCGCGTTTCCTGTCTGAAGAGCGCGACGAGCCACCCGATATCGACGTCGACTTCGAGCATGAACGTCGCGAGGAAGTGCTGCAGTACATCTATGCCAAGTACGGTCGCCGCCGTGCCGCGCTGGCCGCCACGGTGATCCGTTACCGCGGCAAGAGCGCGGTGCGCGACGTGGCCAAGGCGTTCGGCCTGCCGCCGGACCAGATCGCACTGCTGGCCGACTGCTATGGCTGGGGCAACGGCGAGGCACCGATGGAGCAGCGCCTGCGCGAGGCAGGTTTCGACCCGGAAAATCCGCTGATCCGGCGCTTGCTGGCGGTGACCGACCAGCTGCGCGACCACCCGCGGCATCTTTCGCAGCACGTGGGCGGCTTCGTGATCGGCGATGCGCCGCTGTCCACGGTAGTGCCGGTCGAGAACGCGTCGATGGACGAGCGCACCATCATCCAGTGGGACAAGGACGACCTGGAGACGATGGGGTTGCTCAAGGTCGACTGCCTGGCGCTGGGCATGCTGACCTGCATCCGCAAGGCGGTGGACCTGGTGGAGAAACACCGCGGATTCCGTCTGGATATCGCGCGCCTGCCGAACGATGACGAGGCGACCTTCCAGATGATCCAGGCCGCCGACACCGTGGGCGTGTTCCAGATCGAATCGCGCGCGCAGATGAGCATGCTGCCGCGATTGAAGCCGAGGGAATACTACGACCTGGTGGTGGAAGTGGCCATCGTGCGCCCCGGCCCGATCCAGGGTGGCATGGTGCATCCCTACCTGCGCCGCCGGCAGGGCAAGGATCCGGTGACGTATCCGTCGGAAGGGGTGAAGGAGATCCTCGGGAAAACGCTCGGCATCCCGTTGTTCCAGGAACAAGTGATGGAACTGGTGATCCATGCCGGCTATACACCCTCGCAGGCCGATGGGCTTCGTCGCTCAATGGCGGCCTGGAAGCGGGGCGGCGATATGGAACCGCATCGTCTGCGCATCCGCGAGCTGATGCTCGGGAAGAATTACTCCCCGGAGTTCATCGACCAGATCTTCGAGCAGATCAAGGGCTTCGGTTCCTATGGTTTCCCGCAGAGCCATGCGGCCTCGTTCGCCAAGCTGGTCTACATCAGCTGCTGGCTGAAACGGCACGAGCCGGCCGCCTTCGCCTGCGCGCTGCTCAATGCGCAGCCGATGGGCTTCTACTCGCCCAGCCAGATCGTGCAGGACGCGCGACGCGGGCAGGGTGGGCGTGTGTCCATCGACGTCCTCCCCGTCGATGTCGCCGTCAGCGACTGGGACAATACGCTGGAAGGCGGGCATGTGCGCCGCGGGGTCGACGACGGCGGACAACCCTCGCTGCGGCTCGGCTTTCGGCAGGTGGGCGGACTGTCGGAGGACGCCGGCAAGGCGATCATGGCCGCGCGCGCGCAACGCCCCTTCGCCGATGTCCGTGATCTCTGCCAGCGTGCCAGGCTCGACGAGAAGGCGCGCACCGCCCTGGCCGAAGCGGGCGCGTTGCAGTCGCTGGCCGGACATCGCCATGCCGCGCGCTGGGCGGTCGCCGGCATCGAGCGGCAGCGCCCGCTGCTGCCCGGCAGTCCGGACGAGGAGGCGATCGTCCTGCCTGCGCCGACGGTGGGGGAGGACGTGACCTCGGATTACCGCATGACCGGGCTGACGCTGGGTGCACATCCGCTGTCGTTGCTGCGCGAACGCCTGCGGCGGCAACGCGTGGTCGATTCACGACAACTGCGCGGGTTGCCGCATGGGCGGGGCGCATTCGCGGCCGGCATCGTCACCCAGCGGCAACGGCCGGCGACGGCGAAGGGCACCATCTTCGTCACCCTGGAGGACGAGCATGGCATGGTCAACGTGGTGGTGTGGTCGCACGTGGCGCTGCGCGACCGCAAGGCCCTGCTCGGCGCGCGCCTGATGGCGGTACGCGGCCGTTGGGAACAGGTAGACGGCGTCTCCCACCTGATCGCACGCCGGCTGGAGGATTTCAGTCACCTGCTGGGCGAGATCCAGCCCGGCTCCCGTGACTTCCACTGATCTGCCATGCGTGCGCTGACCGCCTACACCGACGACCTGTTCGCTCCGGCGATGCACCAGTTGCTGGATGATGCGCAGGGCGGCATCCGCTACTGGCCCGATGTCATCGATCCTGCAACGGCCCAGCGCTGGTTCGACCTGCTGCATGCGCGCGCGGCGTGGACGCACCTGCAGCGTCCGATGTATGACCGCATCGTCGACGTGCCGAGGCTGCTGGCGAACTATGCCGTGGACGCATTGCCGGACGAGCTGCCGCTGGCGCAGTTGCTGGCCTGCGTGCAGGCGAGGGCGCCTGCGCCCTACACGCGCATCGGCATGAACCTCTACCGCGACGGCCACGACAGCGTCGCCATGCACGGCGACAAGCTGCATACCGTGGCGGCCGGCCATCCGATCACCCTGGTGTCACTGGGTGCGCCACGACGGATGCTGATCCGTGCCCGCGAAGGTCGCCGCGAGACCCTGGCAGTGGATCTGGCGCCGGGCAGCGTGCTGTCGATGAGCCATGCCTCGCAGAGTACGCATGAACACGGCATCCCGAAGACGCGTCGCGCACAGGGGCCGCGGATCAGCGTGGTGTTCAGAGTGCGGCCTTCGTCCCCTGTGGGAACAGGTGGCTTGGCAGGTGTGGGAGCGACGTGAGTCGCGATGGGTCAACTGTAAAGCTTCATCGCGACTTACGTCGCTCCCACAACAGGCTGCCCGAAAAAAAAACGCCGCGAGGGCATCGCGGCGTGAGGGGAAGGACTGCATGAAAAGGAGAGGCCGGTCAGCCCATCAGCTTGAACAACGACAGCGACTGCATCTGCATGAAGACCGTCTGCGCGGCCTGCAGCGCGGTGTTCTCCATCTGGTAGCGGCCGATGGCCTCGGCCCAGTCCAGGTCGCGCAGGGTGGACAGCGTGCCCTGCAGGGTGACGTTGTTGGCTTCGCGCAGCGCCGCAGCATCGTCGATGGCCGACAGCTGCGCGCCGCCGCTGGCGCGCGCGTCGATCATCTTGCTCTGTGCGGTGGCGACGTCGCGCATCGCGGCCTGCAGGTCGTTCTGCATGGCGGCGCGCTGCGCATCGGTGGTGGGGTTGGTGTCCAGCGTGGTGATCAATCCCTGCACGGTAGCGAAGATGTCGCGCGAGCCGGCCGGACCGAGGGTGAAGCTGTCGCCGTTGGCCGGCTTTCCTTCGATCCGCATCTGCACGCCCGCGAAGGCGATGCTCTCGCCCTTGGCGTAGGTGCCGGTGGTGACGACGGTACCTCCGGCGTCGGTCACCTGGTAGGTGTCGCCCGCGCCGAAGCTCAGGGTGTAGGTGCCTCCGTCCCAGGCCGTGGAATCGGTCACGCCGAAGCCCATCAGCAAGCCGGTACCGGTATTGCCCGCGGCCGGCTGGCCGTCGATGCGGCCGTCACCGGTGCGCAGGCGCAGGAACACCTCGCTGCCCGGCAGCGTGTCGGCGACGAACATGTCCGGGGCCACTTCCACCTGCCGCTGGGTCTGGTCGCCGCTGTAGATCACGCTGCCGCCGGCGATCGCGAACGGCGCGCTGCCGTCGCTGGTGCCGCCGAACAGGTAGCGTCCGGCACCGTCGGTGCTGTTGGCCAGGTCCAGCAGGCCGGCGTAGATCGCCTTCAGTTCGGTGCTGATCGCCTTGCGGCTGTCTTCGCCCATCGCGGCGTTGTTGGCCTGGATGACCAGTTCGTTGACGCGTGCCATCGCATCGCCGACCTGGGTCAGCGCGTTCTCCTGCAGGCCCCATCGGTTCTGCACCGCGCTGGCGTTCATGCCGAAGCGTTCCAGTTCGGCCACGGCGCGGTCCAGTCCGACGGCAGTACCGGCGGCGACGGGATCGTCCTTCGCGGTGACCAGGCGCTGGCCGCTGGCCAGCTGCTGCTGCGTGTGCGCCAGCTTCGCCTGCTTGGCCAGCATCGTCGTGATCGACTGCTGGTACATCATGCCGGTGGAGATGCGGTAGTTCATCGGCGGGTCGCGGCCAGGAGGGATTGGAAGAGCGTGTCGGCGGTGGCGATGATCTGCGATGCCGCCTGGTAGGCCTGCTGCAGGCGCATCAGGTCGGCGGCTTCCTCGTCCAGGTTGACGCCGGACACCGCATCGCGCGCGGCCTGCGCCTGGTCGTGGATCACCTGCTGGGCCTGCGCGGAGTAGTCGGCCTGGCGCGCCGCCGAACCGACCTGGGTGGTCAGGCCGCCGATGGCGCCGTTGAGCGTCAGCGTGCCGCCATTGAGCACGCGCGCGTCGTCGAGGTTGGACAGTAGCTTGGCGTTGCCGTTGTCGCTGGAATTCGCGCCGGTCGGGCCCACGCTGAAGGTGTCGCCGGCGGCGGGCGCGCCATCCAGCACCACGCTCCAGCCGTTGTAGGCGATGGTCTGGCCCGGCGTGTAGGCGAACGGACCGGTGCCGTTGATCGTGTACTGGGTGGCGTCGATGAATTCGATGTCGGCCGGCGCCAGCAGAGCGGCGTTGGCAGCGTCGGTGACCTTGAGGCCGCTGAGCTTGCCGCTGCCGGTATTGGCCAGGTCGGTGGTGGCCTTCACCGGCGTGGCCGCTGCGATGCGGCCGGGATCGGTGATCGCCACGCCCAGGTTGCCGGCGGCGCCGGCGGTGGGCTGCAGCAGGAAGCGGTCGTTGGCCGCCGGCGTGCCGGAAGCGAGCACCACCTCGATGCCGTTCACCACCAGCGGATCGGCGGCGGTGCCGGTGCCTGTCATCGGGATGCTGGCGCCGGTGTCGGGGTGGGTGGCGACCCAGGCCGAGCCGTCGAAGCGCAGCAGCACGTTCTGCGCGTTCAGGCCGGCTACGCTGCCCACGGACGTCGTCAGGCTGGCGTTGCCGGTGTTGTTGGCGTTGGAGGAAAGGCGGGGCGCGGGCAGGGTGAAGAAGTCCGCACCCATCTGGCCGTACTGGTCCATGCCTGCGCGGTGGCCTTCGTTGAAGGTCTGCGCCAGCGACGTGGCGATGCGGCCGAGTTCGGCCATCGCCGGGTCCAGCACCGTGGTGCGGAACTCCACCAGACCGCCGATCTGGCCGCCCAGCGCGCGCTTGTCGAGCGTCACGCGTTGGCCGTTGGTTTCCAGCGCCACCTGCAGCCGTTCCGGACGGTACGGGTCGGGCACGGTCACCAGCGTGCTGGCGGTGGCACCGACCACCAGAGGCTGGCCGCCGGCACTGAACACGTTGACCAGGCCGCCGTCCTGGGTGGCCGCATTACCGCCGGTGAAGGCGACCAGTTCGCTGATCAGCTGGTCGCGCCGGTCCAGCAGGTCGCCGGATGGGCTGCTGCTGCCACCGATCTGTCCGTTGAGCTGGGCGATCTCCTTGGCCAGCCGGTTCACCTCGTCGGTCGCCGCCGTCAGGCCCGCGTTCACCTCGATATCCAGGCCGTCCAGATGCTGGTCGATCTGGCGGAAGCGCGTGACCAGCGCGTTCGCCTGCGCGAGCACGCTTTCGCGATCGGCCGAGCCCGCCGCATTGGACGACAGCGCGTTGACCGAATCGAAGAAGCTGGACCACGGCGCGCTGATGCCGGTGGCCTTCTCGGAGAACAGCTGGTCCAGGCGCGAAGACAGCGTGGACAGCTGCTGCAGCCGCGCCAGTTCGCCGCCGCTGTCGAGCAGGCGCGAGGTCGCCAGCGAATCGGCCATCCGGCGCACGTCGACGATCTGCACGCCGTTGCCCTGGTAGCCGTAGCCGAAATAGGTGGCGTCGCGGGCTTCGAACTCCGCGCGCTGGCGCGAATAGCCGGGCGTGTTGATGTTGGCGACGTTGTGGCCGACGGTCGACAGCGCCCGCTGGAAAGCGATCAGGGCGCTGCTGCCGGTAGCGAGAAGGTTCGACATGCGTTATCCCCTGGTCAGCGCCGCAGCGCGTTGCCGATCGCGTTGCCCACGGCATTGCCGACCGGCCCGGCCACCGTGGTGCCGATGGCCGACAGCACCTTGCCCAGGGTGGGTCCGTTGGCGATGGAGGCGATCTTGTTGGCGTAGGTCGGGTCGGTGGCGTAGCCGGCGCGTTGCAGGCCGCGCGCGAAGCCGGCGATGTCCTTGCCGGCCGCCAGCGCCTGCTGGTAGCGCGGGTTGCTCTTCAGCAGCCGCACGTAGTCGGCGAAGCTCTCGGCGGGAGAAGCGTAGGCCCGGAAATCCGCGGTCTCGGTGCGCTTCACGCCGTCGACGTATTCGTGGGTGGCTGTACGGGCGCGCTCGCCCTTCCAGCCGGTGGCCTTGATGCCGAACAGGTTGTGCGCGCTGCCGCCTTCGCCGGTCTTGATCTGGCGCTTGCCCCAGCCGGTCTCCAGCGCCGCCTGCGCGACCAGCGCGCGCGGATCGACGCCGAGTTCCTTCGCGGCCTTCTGCGCGTGGCCCCAGATCTCGGCGACGAAGCGTTCGGGCGTGTTGCGGGCGTACTTGGTCGGATCGGCCGAGGCGACCTGTTCGACCTCGTCGCACGCCGCGTCGGGGCGCACGGTGATGGTGTCCAGCGTGATCGTGTCCGGCACACCGGATGATGCATGCGGGCGGCTGCCGATGCCGCGGCCGGCGATCGCGTCGAGCATGGAATCGGCATCGGTACCCGGCAGCAGCCGCTTGTACGCCGACAGCGCGGTGGTGGCGGGCACCGCGGGCGTGGCCGCGTCGGTGGCGCCCAGCTGGCGCGCGATCATCGGCGCCAGGCCCAGGCCGCGGCCCTGCGACATCGCCGTGGCGATCTGCTGGTCGTACATGTCGCGGAAGATCTGGTTCTCGCCCGGGAACAGCGAGTCGCCGAAGCCCGCTTCGCGCATGCACTTGATCATCATCTGCGCGAACTGGCCCTCGAGCTTGCGCGCGACCTCGTGGATGCGCGCGTTGTCCGGCTTGCCGCCGGCGTCGGCCAGCGGCAGCGAGGGGTTCAGCGTTCCGATGGGCATGCTGGCCATGTCAGTCAGGGGCCGGGATTGGGAGTTGGGGATTCGGGAGTCGGAAAAGCGTGGTTGCGCAGGGGGTCAGGCAAGTCCTGTGCCGAAGGGACGTCGGAAACGGGGCAGGAAGCGGCGGCGTGCGCGAAGTTCACCCCCGCCATCCCGAATCCCGAATCACGCATCCCGGCGTCCATCAGATCACCTCGAGCTCCGCGCGCAAGGCGCCGGCCTGCTTCAGGGCTTCCAGGATCGCGATCAGGTCGCCGGGCGCAGCGCCGACTTCGTTCACCGCGCGGACGATCTGGTCCAGCGAGGTGCCGCCCTCGAACTTGAACATGCGGTTGCCTTCCTGGCTGACGGACACGCTGGACTGCGGCGTCACCACCGTCTGGCCGCCACGCGAGAATCCGTTCGGCTGGCTGACGTTCGCCGATTCGGTGATCGTCACCGTCAGCGAGCCGTGCGTGACCGCGGCCGGCATCACCTGCACCTGCGCGCCGATCACGACCGTGCCGGTGCGCGCGTTGACGATGACCTTGGCTGGCGCGCTGCCGGGCGTCAATTCCAGGTTCTCCACCTGGGCCAGGAAATTCACCCGGCGCGACACGTCGGCCGGCGCGCGCACGGCGACGGTCACGGCGTCGACGGCGTAGGCGCTGCCGCTGCCGAAGTTCTGGTCCAGTGCGGCGACCATGCGCGACACCGTCGTGAAATCGGCGCGGTGCAGGTTCAGCGTGATGGTGCCTTCGCCGCTGTCCAGCGCATTCGGGATCGCGCGCTCGACGGTCGCGCCGTTGGGAATGCGGCCCACGCTGGGCACGTTGACCGACACGCGCGAGCCGTCCTTGCCCTGCGCGCCGAAACCGCCCACCACCAGGTTGCCCTGGGCGATGGCGTAGACCTCACCGTCTGCGCCGCGCAACGGCGCCATCAGCAGGCTGCCGCCGCGCAGCGAGGTGGCGTTGCCGATGGAGGACACGGTGATGTCGATGGGCTGGCCCGGCTTGGCGAAGGCGGGCAGGTCGGCGTGGATGGCGACCGCCGCGACGTTCTTCAGCTGCGGATTGACGTTGGCCGGAACGTTGACGCCCAGCTCGCCCAGCATGTTCTTCAGGCTCTGCACCGTGAAGGGCGCCTGGCTGGTGCGGTCGCCGGTGCCGTCCAGGCCCACGACCAGGCCGTAGCCGACCAGCGGGTTGCTGCGCACGCCGCCGACCTGGGCCAGGTCCTTGATGCGCTCGGCGCGTGCGGCCGGCGCCAGGCAGATCAGTACCAGGCCGATCCAGGCCAGCAGGCCCAGCAGCGTGTAGGTGTCGATGCGGCGCGGCTTCTTCGCCGGCGCATCGCTGGAACGTTCGGGGTTCTGCGGGTGCATGGCGGCGCTCAGTTCGGGAAGATCGGCGAGTTGAAGAAGCGGCCCAGCCAGCCCATCGAGTTGGACTGCGCGATCGCGCCACGGCCACCGTAGGCGATGCGCGCGTCGGCGACCTTGCCGGAGGAGATCGTGTTGTCCGGGTTGATGTCGGCCGGACGCACGATGCCCTGGATCTGCACCAGTTCGTCGCCCTGGTTCAGGCGCATGTTCTTCTGCCCCTGCACGACCAGGTTGCCGTTGGGCAGGCGCTGGATCACGGTGACCGTCACGCTGCCCTGCAGCCGGTTGCTTTGTGCACTGTTGCCCGCGCCGCTGAAACCGCGGTCGCCGTTGACCGATGCGCTCAGGATGTCGCGTCCGTTCAAGGTGACCGGCGCACCGGCGATGTTGGGCGCGGCCAGGCTGACTTCGCTCTTCTTGTCCACCGAGGTGGTGGCCGAGGTCTGCGCGGCCGTGTTCTCCACCAGGTTGATCGTCAGCAGGTCGCCCACGTCGCGCGCACGGCGGTCGGCGTACAGGTTCAGGCCCGGGCCGGCGCGGTAGATGGAACCGGCGGTGGCGGGTGCCTGCACGGCGACCACCGGCTGGATGGGTTGCATCGGCGCGTACGGTCGCACGTCGCCGTAGTAGCGCGCGCAGCCCGGCAGCAGGAGCAGGGCACAGGCGAGGGAAGTGGCGGACGTGGTGCGCTTCATGGCGAATCCCGGGATGCGTGGATCAGACGTTGTTGTTGAGGTAGCCCAACATCGAGTCGGTGGTGGAGATGGCCTTGGCGTTCATCTCGTAGGCGCGCTGGGTTTCGATCATGCTGACCAGCTCTTCCACTACGTTGACGTTGGAGCCTTCCAGCGAGCCCTGCACCAGGCTGCCCAGGCCGTTGAGACCGGGCGTGCCGTTCTGCGCGGGACCGGAGGCGGTGGTCTCGACGTAGAGGTTCTCGCCCTTGGCCTGCAGGCCGGACGGATTGACGAAATCGGTCAGCGTCAGCGAGCCGATTTCCAGCGCCTGGGCCTGGCCGGCCATGGTCACGCTGACCGTGCCGTCGTTGCCGATGGTCATGGACTGCGCGCCCTCGGGCACCTGGATGCCGGGCTGCACGGGGTAGCCGCTGTTGGTGACCAGCTCGCCCTGTGCGTTGATCTGGAACGAGCCGTCGCGCGTGTAGGCCGGCGAGCCGTCGGGCAGCAGCACTTCGAAGAAGCCGCGGCCATTCACCATCACGTCCAGCGAGCGGCCGGTCTGCTGCGGGTTGCCCTGCTGGAAGTCCTTGGAGGTCGACACGACGCGCACGCCGGTGCCGAGCTGCAGGCCGGACGGCAGCTGGGTCTGGGAGGAGGTGGAGCCGCCGGGCTGGCGGACCTGTTGGTACAGCAGGTCTTCGAAGCTGGCGCGGTCGCGCTTGAACCCGGTGGTGTTGGTGTTGGCCAGGTTGTTGGAGACCACAGACATGCGCGTCTGTTGCGCGTCCAGTCCGGTCTTGGCGACCCAGAGGGCTTGGTTCATGGCGTGGTTCCTCGCGGAGTGGAGAGGGTGGAATCGCGTGATGCGGTTCCTCGCCTCCTCTCAGGCAAGTCCTGTGCCGGAATGGGTGTCGTGGTTCTGGCGCGGGGAGCGGCGCCGCAGTGGGACCCTGGGCATGGCCTCGGACCATATGCCGGCATTTTTCTGGCGGGGTGGCCTGTTCAAGCCCCTCTCCCTGCGGGAGAGGGGTTGGGGTGAGGGGCAACGAAGTCGGTCTGCATCGGCTATCAGCGACTTTTCCACATCCGCCGTTCACTCGAAACGCACACTCATGATGAACGTGTTGAGTGCGTCTTTCATAGGCGGGGCTTTGGGTCAGGCATGGCGCCGCTCGCCGCGGAGGGCGTTACTTTCTTTGCTTGTGCAAAGAAAGTAACCAAAGAAACACACCCCAGGCGGCACGCGCTTCGCGCTTCGCGCTCCGGGTCCGCGAGCGGGCCGGGAATTTCCGTAAGGCACATCCCTGTGCCATACGGAAACGCCGTCATCCATGACGGCGCCCTTCGGGTTTTACCCGGCCCACTCGCCGCGCCTCATGGGGGCCCGAAGGCAGAAGCAAAGAGCACAGCCCAAAGGCCGGCTCGCGATGTTTCAGGTCTGGCTCTAGGGGCCCCTTAGGTCCGGCAGTCACGGCGGGTAAAACCCCGCAGGGGCGGCGTACAGGACGTGCGCCGTTTTCGGCCGGGGCAGGAAGCCCCGGCCGAAAATTCCCGCCGGGACTGCGCACCCGCCGCGCAGCGGCGGGCGGACCGCCGGGGGGTGTTTCTTTTGCCTACTTTTCTTTGCACAAGCAAAGAAAAGTAGGGCCCCCGCGGCGAGCGACGCCATCTAAAGGCAACAGAAAACCCGTCCCGCAAGGCCATCCAATCCAAGCCAATCGCGGACGTGGTCGATGCCAGAAATCGGGAAGGGAACGGTCTTCGTTGCCCCTCACCCAAACCCCTCTCTCCCACAGGGACTTCCTTCGGTCGCCGCGGGGAGAGGGGCTTCCAAAGCAGGGGCCTCAAGCATCAGCCGCCGAGACGCAGCAGCTGGTTGGAGGATTGCGCCATCTCGTCGCCGCTGCGGATCACCTTCACCTGCATCTCGAACTGCCGCTGCAACTGGATCATCTGCACCAGCGCACCGGCCGCATCCACGTTGCTGCCTTCCAGCACACCGACCGTCAGACTGTTGCCGGTGGCGGGCGCCAGGGCCGGAGCCTGTGGATCGGAGGGGCGCATCAGGCCGTCGCCGCCGCGTGCCAGCTGGGACTGCGCCGCTTCCACGATGCGCATGCGGCCGACCACGGCCATGGTCTGCGGGCCTTCGCCCTGCGGGATGATCGACACCGTGCCGTCGGCGCCGACATCGATGGACTGCGCCGGTGGCACCGCGATGGGATTGCCGTTGTCGTCCAGCACCGCACGGCCACCGGCGGTGACCAGCTGGCCGTTCGGGGTGACGCTCAGCTCGCCGTTGCGTGTGTAGGCCGTGCCGCCGTCCGCGGCCTGTACGGCCAGCCAGCGGTTCGGCTGCAGCGAGATGTCCAGCGAACGCCCGGTGACCATCTGCGACCCGGTACGGCCATCGAAGCCGGGGTCGATCAGCACCGCGTCCACGCGCGAGGGAAAGCCCTGGCCCTGGATCTTGAACGCCTCGGTGCCGGCCAGTGCGGCCTTGAATCCCTTGGTGTCCACATTGGCCAGGTTGTGCGACACGGTGCCCTGCGCCTGCAGCGAAGCGCGGGCGCCGGTCATGGCGACGTAGAGGGCTTTGTCCATGGGAGGCAGAGATTCGGGATGGGGATTGGGGATTCGTTTACGAGGAGCAAAGCGGAAGCGGGCAGGGATTCGCCGTTGCGAATCCCGAATCCCTATTCCCGAATCACGCCGCGTCAGCGGATGTTGATCACCGCCTGGGTGATCTGATCCTGCGTGGACAGGGCCTGCGAGTTCGCCTGGAAGTTGCGCTGCGCCACGATCATGTTGACCAACTGCTCGGTCAGGTCGACCGTCGAGGCTTCCAGCGCGCCGGAGGCCACCTGGCCGAAGTCCGACGTGCCCGGCGCGCCGATGCGCGGTTCGCCGGAGGCATAGCTGTGCGTCCAGGTGTTGTTGCCCTGCGACACCAGTCCCTGCGGATTGCTGAAGTTGGCCAGCGCGACCTGACCCAGCGCCTGGTCTTCACCGTTGGAATAGCGCGCGTAGACCACGCCGGTCTCGGACACGCTGAACTCGTTGAGCTTGCCGGTGGCGTAGCCGTCCTGGTTCTGGATGCGCTTGGCGAACTGTTCGCCGTACTGGGTGGTGCCGCTGATGTCGAGCGTCATGTTCAGCACGCCCGCGCCGGTGCTGGGCGTGAACGGCGACAGGGTCACCAGGCCGTTGGCCGGCGCGGTCAGGGTGCCGTTGTTGTCGAACTGCACCGTGGTCGGCGCGCCCATCGACGTCCCGTCCACGTACGTGTGCATCTGCCATTCGTTCGGGTTGGGCGTCTTCACGTAGTAGACCGTCTGCTGGTGGGCCACGCCCAGCGAGTCGTACACGGTGACCGAGGTGGTTTCGTTGTAGCTGGCGCTGTCGGTGGGGGAGAACGGCGCGATGGTCGGCTGGGCGGCGTTGCCCGGCAGGGTGACGCCCAGCTCGACGCGCGTGGTGGGCGAGGGCGGGCTGTCGGTGGTCAGCAGGCGCAGGTCGGTCAGGTTGCCGGTATCGAAGCCGATGCCGTCGGCGCGCGGCGGGAACACCTGCAGGCGGTAGCCCTCCGGCGTGGTGACGTAGCCGTTGGGATCGCGCTGAAAGTTGCCTGCACGGGTGTAGACGTTGGTCCCGTTGTTGCTGACGGTGAAGAAGCCTTCCTTGTCCACCGCCATGTCCAGGTAGCGCCCGGTCTGGTTGATGTCGCCCTGCGAGAACTGCTGGGCCACATTGGTCAGGCGCACGCCGGCGCCGATGCCGTTGCGCAACAGGCCGTAACCCGTGGACGAGAACACCTCGGCGAACTCCGCGCGCGACTCCTTGAAGCCGGTGGTGTTGACGTTGGCGATGTTGTGCGAGGTGACGTTGAGGTCGGCGTTGGCCGCCCTCATGCCGGACAGCGAGCTGTTGAATGCCATGGAAGACTCCTTGCGTTATGCGGTGGGAGCGGAGGTCAGGATGCCGACTTGCCGATGCGCAGCACGTAGTCGAGCGGTGCGGTGCCCAGGCCGGGCAGGTTGAGGTACAGGCCATCGGAGCCGATGGTCACGCTGTCGACCGTGGCGTCGACGTAGGTATTGAGCGCGGTGGCGGTACCGTCGCTGGCGGTATGGGTGGCCTTGATCGAGTACCTGCCTTCGGGCGCGCGCTCGCCGTTGGCTTTCACGCCGTCCCAGGCGAACGCGGTTTCGCCCTTGGCGTCGGCTTCGACTTCGATCGTGTCCACCACCACGCCGCTGGCATCGGTGATCTCGAAGGTGACCTTGCCGGCCCCGGGCGACATCACCAGGCCGGTGGCGTTGCCGGAGGCGGGCAGGGCAAGGGATTCCGAAGGCACCACCACCGAGTGTCCGACCAGCGAGGCGCCCTTCAGCACCTGGTCGCCGGTGAGTGAGGCGGTGAACCCGTTGACCGTGGTGTTGAGGTCGCTGATGCCCTGCACGGTGGAGAACTGCGCCAGCTGGGCGACGAACTCGCTGTTGGACAGCGGCTTCAGCGGATCCTGGTTGGCCAGCTGCTCGGTCATCAGCCGCATGAAGTCGGCCTGTCCCAGCGTGTCGGCCTTCTTGGCCGTGGTCGCCGCGCCGGTGGTGCCGGTATTGAGGGCGGCGAAGGGATCGCCGTTGACGGTGGTCATGTGCGTGTTCGCTCGGTGGCAGGCCGTCAGCGGCCCATGGTCAGGGTGGCCAGGGCCAGTTCCTTGGCGGTGTTCAGCACTTCCACGCCGGCCTGGTAGCCGCGCGAAGCGGAGATCAGGTTGACCATCTGCGCGACCGGATCGACATCCGGCGCGTAGACGTAACCGTCGCCATCGGCCATCGGGTGACCCGGTTCGTAGCGCTTGATCGGCGGCGCTTCGCTCTGGGTGATTTCCTTCACCTGCACCGAGGTCAGCGAACCGTCCGCATTGAGCGGGCGCGCCTGGAAGATCGGTTCGATCGGCTTGTAGACCGCCTCGGGCGAGGAGGCGATGGAGTCGGCGTTGGACAGGTTGCTGGCGATGGTGTTCAGGCGCACGGACTGCGCCTGCAGCGCGGACCCGGCGACGTCGAAGATGGGCAGGTTGCTCATGGCGCGTCCCCTTACTGGCCGGTGATGGCGGTGAGCATGGTGCGCACCTTGGATTCGATGAAGCTCAGCGACGCGCGGTATTCCAGCGCCGCGCGGCCGTAGGCGGCGCGTTCGGTGTCGGCATCGACCGTATTGCCGTCCAGGCTGGGCTGCACGCCGGCGCGCTCGAACACGCGTGGGCTGGCATCGAGCAGGGTGAGGTGCTGCTCGTGGGTGGTCTGCAGGGGCGCGGTCCTGGCGGCGGCCTGCTCCAGAGCGGCCTGGAAATCGAGATCCTTGGCCTTGAAGTTCGGTGTGTCGGCGTTGGACAGGTTGCTGGCGATCAGCTGCATGCGCTGCTCGCGCAGCGGCAGCGCCGCGGCATGGACACCCAGGTAGTTGGAGATGGGATTGGACATGGCACCGCTCCGGCAGACCGTTGCCGGGGATGCTGCAAGGCGTGTGCCAGAACCGGGCGAGCGTCCGCCCAGGCAGGGATGGGGATCCCCGTGCCGTCATCCCGGCGAAGGCCGGGATCCATCTTGAACTGCCCTTTACCCCTTCTCTCTTCCCGGGGAAGAGCACATGGGTCCCAGCGTTCGCTGGGACGACGATCAGGCGGCCATTTGCGCCGCGGCCACCTGGTTCAGCCGGAACAGCACATGCTCGGCCAGCTCGTGCGGGCTGTACTTGGCCACGAAGGCGTTGGCACCGACGCGCTCGACCATGGCGTTGTTGAACACGCACGACAGCGAGGTGTGCAGCAGCACGTACAGGCCGGCCAGGCCCGGATGGCGCCGGATTTCCGTCGTCAGGGTGTAGCCGTCCATGGCGGGCATCTCGATGTCGGAGATGACCATGGCGTAGCGCTCGGCGGGGTTCTCGCCGGCGGCGTGCACCTGCAAGAGGTGGTCCAGAGCCTGGCGGCCGTCGGAGAGCAGGGTGGCGGTGACGCCCAGCTGCTCCAGCACGCTGCGGATCTGCGAGCGCGCCACGCGGGAATCGTCCACCACCAGCACCTGCATCGGCGGCGCGTCGGCCGGCAGGGCCATTTCCGGCGCAAGGGTGGCGTCCATGCGCGACTGGCAGATGTCGGCCAGCACGCTTTCCACGTCGATCACCTGGATCAGTTCGCCCTGGAAGCGCGTCACGGCGGTGAGATAGCTGTTTTCCGCGCCCAGCTCCGGCGGCGGGTGGATGTCTTCCACCGCGATGTTGACGATGCGCTCCACGCCGCTGACCAGGAAGCCCTGCACGGAGCGGTTGAACTCGGTGACCACCAGGTAGTTGGGGGTGTTCTCGGGGTTCGGGTCGCGCTCGGGGTGGCGGATGCTCAGGCCCAGGTCCAGTACCGGCACCGAGCGTCCGCGCACGTCGGCCACGCCGACGAATTCGCTGGGCAGCCCGGGCAGCTGAAACAGGCCGGGCCGGCGCAGGACTTCCTGCACCTTGAAGACGTTGACGCCAAAAAGCTGACGCCCGCCCAAGCGGAACAGCAGCAGGGCGAGGCGGTTGTGGCCGGCCAGGCGGGTGCGCTGGTCGATGCGGTTGAGCAGGTCCTGGGTCATGTCCAGCATATCGGCCGGCTGCGTGCGGCCTTGAGCTGGAGGGGCCAACTCAAAGCCCTTCTCCCAGCATCTGAGCCCCTCTCCCTGCGGGAGAGGGGTTGGGGTGAGGGGCAACGGAGTCCGTGTCTTCAGGCTTCGCTCTGTGTAACCGCTTCCGCTATGGGCTCTGGTTTCATGGCCTTGCGGGATGGACCATCTTTCTTACGCAGGGCTCCGCTCGCCGCGGAGGCCCTACTTTTCTTTGCTTGTGCAAAGAAAAGTAGGCAAAAGAAACACACCCCGGCGGTCCGCCCGCCGCGAGCGGCGGGTGCGCAGTCACGACGGGAATTTTCGGACAGGGCATCCTGCCCTGGCCGAAAACGGCGCACATCCCTGTGCGCCGCCCCTGCGGGGTTTTACCCGCCGCGACTGCCGGACCTAAGGGGCCCCAAGAACTGCTTCCGCTGTTGCTCACGCTTTCGGGGTCCCCATGAGGCACGGTGAGTGGGTCGGGTCAAACCCGCAGCGCGCCGCCCCGGATGGGCGTTTTCGCATGGCACGAGGATGTGCCTTGCGTGGTTCCTGGCCCGCTCGCGGACCCGGCGCGCAGTGCAGGGCGTGCCGTCTGGGATGTGTTTCTTTGGTTCCTTTCTTTGCACAAGCAAAGAAGTGCTTTTCAACAGCCGTATGGCTCGTGAAGGGGCGGCCCCGCGGCCAGCGGCACCATGCCTGACCTACCACAGACCCATTCGGAGGGATTCAATCGCAATGCACGTTCGCAGTGAGCGCGTCGCCTGAATGGTGCAGGTTGCGAGACTGCCTTTGATCGACCCGGTCGGGCTTCGTTGCCCCTCACCCCAACCCCTCTCTCCCACAGGGACTTCCTTCGGTCGCCGCAGGGAGAGGGGCTATTGCTGGCACATCCCTTGCAACCTCCCCGCCGATGAACCGACGGAGCCCGCCCATGCTGCTGCGCCTCACCACCGCCCTGATCGGCGGCCTGACCGCATGCGCCATCATGGCCGCGGACTTCCAGCCGGTCGACACCATCAAGGCCGCGGCCCTCGGTGCGCTGCCAGTGGGCGCCGACGCTGAAGCGACGCTGGATCCCGCCCTGCGCCTGCCGCGTTGCAGTGCGGCACTGGTCGCGCGCGTGCAGGGCAGCAACAGCGTGGAGGTCGCCTGTCCCGATGGCTGGCGCCTGTTCGTGCCGGTACGCGTGCGTCGCAGCCAGACGGTGCTGGTGCTGAGCCGTGGCATCGCGCCGGGTGAAACGATCACCGCCGACGCCTTCGTTCCGGAAACCCGCGATGCCTCGCGCATCGTCGGCGCTGCGGTGGCCGATCCCGCACAGGCCGTGGGCCGCGTCGCGCGCCGCACGTTGTCGGCCGGTGCCGTGCTGTCGGCGACCGACCTGGTGGCCCAGCGCCTGATCCGCCGGGGCGACAACGTCGCGCTGGTATCCCGTCGCGGCGGGGTGGAGGTGCGCGTGGTCGGCAAGGCGCTGGGCGATGCCGGCGAGAGCGAACGGGTGACCGTGGAAAACCTCTCGTCCCGCCGCGTGGTGCAGGGCGTGGTGGGCCCGGGCGGTGATGTCTGGGTCAGCCGATGAAAAAAAGTTCCAGCCGCCCCTCAAGTTGTCCCCCGGGGGGCCGATACCGACGCTGGGTCGAAGAACCGGCGACAATCCGGCCTTCTGCGGAATTGTGGAATCCGTCACTAAAGTTGGCGTGGCCACGGCCGATAACCTCGATGAACCCTGTTACAGGTGAACCAACATGAGCCAGAAAATCGAAGGCACTCCCCCTGCCGCCGTACGCACCACGGGCCCCGTAGGCGGCCGTGTCGCGCCGGCGGGTGCCGAACGTTCGCGGCCGGTGGAAGCCAGCGCCGGCGGCGACAGCCTGCGCCTGACCGGTGAGGCGACCAGCCTGCAGGCGATGCAGCGCGAGCTGTCCACCGCGCCGGCCATCGACCACGCCCGAGTGCAGGCCGTGCGCGAAGCGCTGCAGGCCGGTACGTACAAAATCAACGCCGAAGCCATCGCCGACGGCATGCTCGGCCTGGAAGACCAGCTCGGCGGTTGACCACGATGACGCACGCCCCCCTCCAGCGACTGTCCGCGGCCCTGGAAGAGGAGCGTCGCGCCATCGTCGAGCACGACGTGGAAGGCCTGGTGCGCTGCACCCAGGAAAAGCTGGACGCGTTGCGCGCGCTGGAAGCGGCCGCCGCGGGCTACGGTTTCCCCGACGAACTGCAGGGGCGTCTGACCGAACTGGCCGAAATGAACCATGCCAATGGCATCCTGCTGGCGCGTCGCCGGCGGGAAGTGAACTGGGCGCTGCGCCACCTCGGCCGCACCGAAAGCAGCGGCGCCTACGACGCGCAGGGGCAGACGTCCACGCTGTCCGCGCCGCGCCCGCTCGCGGTCGCCTGAGCCCGGTGCCCGATCCGCAAACTGCGACATCGCGCCTTGCCGCTGCCACGGGGGCGCCGGATACTGGCGCCCCGTCGCCGCCGTCCGAGGCGTCCGTGGCCACTGCTCCCTCCCCGAACCTGTCCTCCCGCGCCTGTGCCGCGGACGATATCCCGACCTTCGCCGACCTCAAGGCGCTGGCCGAACTGATGGATGACGGGTACCTGCTGTGCCGTGGCGATGCGCGCCCCCTGCATGCGAACGCCGCCGCGCTTGCGCTGGTGAACGACGAACACGATGCGCTGGCTGCGCTTGCCCGGCTGCTGCCGGCGGATGCGATCGCCACCGCGCGCGCCGATGGCCGCTGGAACGGGGACCTGAGCCTGGACGACGGCCTGGTGCTGCAGGTGCGCGCCTATTTCCACGACAATCCCGGCGGCGGACACTGCCTGGTGGTCTTCCACGACGTCAGCGAAGCGCATGCGCGCCAGCAGGAGCTGCAGCGCCGCCACGCGCAGCTGCGGCAGACCCTGGTGCGCCTGGCCGGTGCGCAGGAACAGCTGGTGCAGTCGGAGAAGATGGCCTCCATCGGCCAGCTCGCGGCCGGCGTCGCGCACGAGATCAACAACCCCATCGGCTACGTGCACTCCAACCTGGGCTCGCTGCAGGAATACCTGCACAGCCTGTTCTCGCTGATCGAGGTCTACGAGCGCGCGCTGCGCCTGCCGGACCCGAAGGCGATGCTGCCCGAGATCGAGGAGATGCGCGCGCGCTATGACATCGACTTCATCACCGGCGACCTGCCGCAGCTGATGGCGGAGTCGCGCGAGGGCATCGAGCGGGTCACCGCGATCGTGCGCAACCTCAAGGACTTCTCCTACTCCGGCCGCGACGACAGCTGGAAATCCGCCGACCTGCATGCCGGCCTGGATTCCACCATCAACATCGTCTGGAACGAGCTGAAGTACAAGGTCACGCTGGAACGGCACTACGGCAAGCTGCCGCTGGTGCAGTGCCGGCCGTCGGAATTGAACCAGGTGTTCATGAACATCCTGCTCAACGCCAGCCATGCCATCGACGAGCGCGGCACCATCACCGTCAGCACCGGCGTGGAAGGCGACGAGGTCTGGGTCGAGATCCAGGACAGCGGCCACGGCATCCCCGAGGAGATCCTGCAGCGCATCTTCGATCCGTTCTTCACCACCAAGCCGGTGGGCAGCGGCACCGGGCTGGGGCTGTCGATCTCCTACGGCATCGTGAAGAAGCACAACGGCCGCATCGAGGCGCGCAACATCCCCGGCGCGGGGGCCTGCTTCCGCATCATGCTGCCGATCCGCCAGCCGAGCGCCGACGCCGCGTGATGTCGCTCCCTTCTCCCTGCGAGGCGGGGAGAAGGTGCCCGAAGGGCGGATGAGGGGCAAGCGCAGGAATACACCTTGCGGCATACATTGCAATTGTTGTGATGGCGCCGCGTGCCCCGGCTCTGGGTCTTCGTTCGCCCCTCACCCGCCTTCGGCACCCTCTCCCCGCTTCGCAGGGAGAGGGGAATCGGTCGGCGCTTCGAAGAACGCCAACTTCTTCGCCCGCGGCAACCGCTTCAGCTGCACCTCGGCACGCGAAGCCGCGCTGCGGTCCGGATAGGCGCGACTCGCCACGACGCGTACCGGCGGATTCGCCCGCGTGTACTTCGCGCCGGTACCCGCAAGATGCGCGGCATAGCGTGCTTCCAGGCGATTGGTGATGCCGGCGTAGTACGCGCCGTTGCGGCACTCCAGCAGGTACAGGCACCACGGCGCCGCCTCAGGCATGAGCGCGGTGGTGGGGCTGGTTCTCATAGGCGGTGAAGGCCTGGCGGATGTGCTCGCGCAGGTCGTCGTCGTTCCACGGCTTGGTGAGGAAGCGGTAGATTTCGCCGCGATTGATGGCCTCGGTCACGGTGGCCAGGTCGGTGTAGCCCGACAGCACCAGGCGCACGGTGTCCGGGTACAGCATGCGCACGCGCCCGAGGAACTCGGTGCCGCTCATGTCCGACATGCGCTGGTCGGACAGGATGACCTGCACGTCGTTGGTGGCCAGCAGTTCGAACGCGTCGGTGACGTTGCTGGCGGCCAGGATGCGGTAGCCGTCGCGGCGGAACAGGCGCACCAGCGAGCGCAGGATGTTCTCTTCGTCGTCGAGCAGCAGCAGGGTGCGGTCGGGCTTGGTGGCCGCGAACGCGTCCGCACGCAGGTAGCGGCGGCGCAACACGGCGCCTGCGTCCTCGGCGTTCATCGGCTCGCCGAACAGGTGGCCCTGGAACATGTCGCACTGGTTGCGGCGCAGGAAGCCCAGCTGCGTGTCGGTTTCCACGCCGTGCGCGATGACCTTCATGCCCAGCTGGTGTCCCATGGCGATGATGGCGCAGGTGATGGCCACTTCGCGGTTGCCCGAGGGCACGCCCTTGACGAAGTTGCGGTCGATCTTGATCTTGTCCACCGAGAAGCGGACCAGCGAATCCAGGTTGGAATCGCCCATGCCGAAGTCGTCCAGGGTCAGGCGCACCCCTTCGCGGTGCAGCTGGGCAAGGGTGCGATGGACCAGGTTCATGTCCTTGGCCAGCGCGTTCTGGCGCACCTCCAGCACCACCATCTGCGGCGGTATGCCGGCTTCCTGCATCGCCTCCAGCACCTCGGCCACGAAGCTGGGCCGCAGCAGCTGCAGCGTCGAGACATTGACCGCGATCTCGAAGTCGTCGAAACCCCAGTCCCGCCAGATGCGCGCCTGCTTGAAGGCGTTGCGCAGCACCCAGTCGCCGATCTGCACGATCACGCCCAGCTTCTCGGCCACATGCATGAAGCGCTCGGGCACCAGCAGGCCCAGGGCGGGCGAGTACCAGCGCAGCAGCGTCTCCATGCCGACCACGCGGCCGTCGTGGGCGTTGATCTGCGGCTGGTAGAATAGGCGCAGTTCGTTGTGCTGGATGGCGTTGACGATCTGCCGGGCGATGATGCTGTCGCTGCGCGCGGTGATCGCGGCGCCGCGGCGGTACAGGCGCACCAGGTTCATGCCCTCGTGCTTGGCCTGTTCCATCGCGCTTTCCGCGCACTGCAGCAGGCCCGACGCCGTATCCGCGTGTTCCGGGCACAGGGCGATGCCCAGCGTGCCGGTCAGGAACAGCGTGTAGGGCAGTACCGTCATCGGCAGTTCGATCTGCTCGCGCAGCGCGTCGCCGAAACGTTCGGGCGGCAGGGTGCCGGGCAGGCGCGGCACGGCCACGATGAATTCGTCGCTGCCATGCCGCCAGGCGCGCGCCTCGGGACCCAGCGCCTGCTGCAGGCGGTCGCTGAGGATGGCCAGCGCCTCGTCGCCGACTTCCACGCCCATGTTCTCGTTGATCGAGCGGAAGTGGTCGATGTCCAGGTACAGCAGCATCAGCGGCGTCCCGCCCGCGTTGGCGGCGTCGACCATCCGCTGCAGGTCGGGTTCGCCGGCACCCAGGCGGGGCAGGCGGGGCAGGTGGGCGTGCTCGGTGTTCAAGCGGGGTCGGGGGACGTCGCGGGTGCCGGCCCATAGGGTAGGCGAAGTCGCCAGTGGCTGCCCCCCTCGTCGTCGAGCCGGCCGCCCGCGGCGCTGGCCAGCGCCCGCCACAACGCGGCGTCGGGCAGGTCGCCGGGGATGTGGCGGGCGCTCAGCACGAAGGCATCGTCGTCGTCCGTCAGCGTCACCTGCGCGCCGCCGTCCGCGCGCGTGGCCGCCTGCCGGAGGAGGGCCTGGCCGATGCGGAACGCCACCAGGGCGAGGTCCGCCTGCGGTGCGCGGGGCAGCGGCGGCAGCGAGACCGAAAGCGTGCCCGTGGCGAAGTGGCGCTCGACCTCGGCGCGCAGCGCCGCGTCCAGGCCGATGGCATCCAACTGGGGCGGGTGCAGGCGGGCGTGCAGGTCGCGCAGGATCGCCACCGTCTCGTCGCTGGCCCGGATGATCTCGTGCAGGTCCTCCGCGCGCAGGTCGGCGTCATCCTCCGACTGCACCAGGTGCGCGCCCATCCGGATGGCCGACAGGGCCTGTCCCACCTGGTTGTGCAGGGCGCGTCCCACCCGCGCGCGCTCCTCCTCCTGCAGGCGGAACAGCTGGAGCAGCAGCGCGGAAGGAGACGGCATGGGCGTCGGCCGGTGCGGAGGGCGGTCGCCGCAGTATGCCAGCCGCGCCTTCCGGCGGACCACGTGGCGAGCGGCGCAAACGGCACGGGGCGACCGCATCGCGATCGCCCCGTGGCGGTTTCAGCCGGGAATGGACGACAGGCTCAGAACAGCTCCACCGTGCCGGCGCCCATGTTCTGCTGCGCCACCGGCTTGTGCGGCGGTCGCTCCCATTCCGTGCGCTGGTCGCGCAGGCGGTTGCCGATCAGGCGCAGCGCGCTGAGCAGTTCGTTGTCGGTCGCGCCGCCCGAGCGGTGCAGCAGTTCCTGCAGGGCGACGGCCTCCTTGTTGATGGTGGCCAGACGCTCCAGGTGCGTCACCGCGCTGCCCAGCGACTGGGTGGCGATGTCCTCGAACTGCAGCGAGCGGACCGCGTCGGCCACGCTGGCGTCGATGGCGTGGCCGCACATCGAGACCTCGCGCATGCCATCGCCCAGCGAGGCGTTGATGGCAGCGACCTGGCTCAGCATGCCGGCGGCTTCGGCACGCGCTTCGCGGGAGCGGTCCAGGTCGCGCGAGGCCATGTGGGACACCGTATCGCGGACCTTGGCGATGGACTCCTTCGAGCTGTGCGCCAGCTTGCGGATCTGCTCGTTGAAGGCGGTGGAACGCTCGGACAGGTTGCGCACCTCGTCGGCGACCACCGCGAAGCCGCGGCCGGCCTCGCCGGCGCGGGCCGCTTCGATGGCGGCGTTCAGCGCCAGCAGGTTGGTCTGGTCGGCGATCGACTTCACGTCCTCCAGCAACGAGAAGATGCCGTCCAGGTGCTGGGCCATGTCGTCGATGTGGTGCACGGTGGTGCCGCTCTGGCCGGCCACCTGCTCCAGCGCCTCCACCAGCTGCTCCATGCGCTGGCTGGCGTTCTGGGCGAAACGCGCCACGTCCACGCCGGCGCGGTCGCCGTCGCCATTGCGGTCGATGATGCGGGCGATGGCGGCGCTTTGTTCGCGCGACTTGCGATTCATCGCGTCGAAGCTGCCGCCCAGGCTGCCGACGGCCTCGCGGATCAGTTCGCGGGCGCGGTCGATCTCGTGGCGCGAGCCTTCGATCTCGTTGTTGACGAAGCGGCGCAGCTCGCTCAGCAGCGCATCCTGTTCGCGCACGACGCTGGCATGCTCCGGCGAGATCTGGTGCGAGTTGACGACCGACAGCCAGGCGAAGATCAGCCAGGCCAGGGTCAGCGATGTCAGCAGGGCCCACTGCAGGGCGTTGGGCCAGTCGAGACCGACCGACAGCGGGAACAGCAGGGTCAGGATGAGGGGTGCCGCCAGACGAACCAGGATGCGCGAGTACATGGGTGCTCTCTGATGAAGCTCACTGTGGAGTATCGGCCGTGCGGAACGGCTCTTTAGGCGGGAATTCGCGTGGTTTTGCTGTGGCGCGCGATCTGTGACCGCCGTTGCCGCTTGTGCGATCGGCGGTTGTGGGAGCGACGTAAGTCGCGATGCTCTTGGTCGGACATCCCTGGTCTGTCATCGCGACTTACGTCGCTCCCACAGGAGGGATCCACGTGGTGTCAGGCGGCTCAGGCGATCGCCGCCGCCAGGTCCAGCAGCCGCTGGGCGATGCGTTCCAGCGGCACGGTTTCCTTGGCCGCACCCAGCCGCATGGCCGCGCCGGGCATGCCCCAGACCACGCTGGTGGCTTCGTCCTGCACCAGGGTGGGTGCACCGGCCTGGCTCATCTCCAGCAGGCCGCGGGCGCCGTCGTCGCCCATGCCGGTCAGGATGGCACCGACCGCGTTGCCGCCCGCGCTCTGGGCAACGGACCGGAACAGCACGTCCACAGCCGGCTTGTGGCGGTTCACCGCCGGGCCGTCGTCGATGCGGCAGCGCCAGCGGGCGCCGTCGCGGATCACCCGCATGTGCTGGCCGCCGGGCGGGAGATAGGCGTGGCCGGGCAGGATGGCTTCGCCATCGGTCGCCTCGCGCACGGCCATGGCCGAATGGCGGTCCAGGCGTTCGGCAAAGGCGCGGCTGAAGCCGGCCGGGATGTGTTGGGTCAGGACGATGGCGGGCGCGTCGGCCGGCATCTGCTCCAGCACCACGCGCAGGGCCTCGGTGCCGCCGGCGGAGGCGCCGATGGCGATCAGGCGGTCGGTGGTGCGGAAGCGCAGTGCCGGCGGTGCGGGCAGTGTCGTGTCCAGTCCGGTGCGTGGCGCGCTGGTGCGGGCCAGCGGGCGCACGCGCGCCTTGGCCGCGGTCTTTACCTTGGCGATGATCTCGTCGGCGTAGGCCTGCAGGCCGCTGGCGACGTCCAGCTTGGGCTTGGAGACGAAATCCACCGCGCCCAACGCCAGCGCCTGCAGCGTGGTATCGGCGCCGCGCTCAGTCAGTGAGGAGATCATCACCACCGGCATCGGCCGCAGGCGCATGACGTTTTCCAGGAAGGCCAGCCCGTCCATGCGCGGCATTTCCACGTCCAGCGTCATCACGTCCGGGTTCAGGCGCTTGATCTTGTCGCGCGCCAGCAGCGGGTCGGCGGCGGAACCGACGACCTCGATGCCGGGGTCGCGCGACAGGATTTCGGTCAGGATCTGGCGCACCACCGCCGAGTCGTCGACGATCAGCACGCGGCAAGGGGTCGTACTCATCAGAACAGCTCCACGCCCCCGGTGACCGGGGCCTTGGACAGGCGGGCACGGGCAGCGGACTCGGCGGCCAGCACTTCGGCATCATGCGCATGCGGCAGGCGCTGGACGACGGCGCGCCCCGTCTGCGGGAAGTACCAGACCTTGCGCGGATGGATGCCGCGCAGGTCCTCGGCGATCACCGGGATACGCTCGGCATCCAGGTAGCGGCGCACGAATTCGGCATTGCGCGTGCCTACCGGATTGCTGGTGAACCCCTTCAGTACGTTGGCGCCGCCGAACACCTTGGCTTCCAGCCGGTTGCGTGCCGCACCGCGCTTGAGCAGGTCGTTGATCAGCAGTTCCATCGCGTAGCTGCCGTAGCGCGCCGGCGCACCGTCGCCCACGTTGCCGTCGGGGAGCAGGAAGTGGTTCATCCCGCCCAGCTTGAGCAGCGGGTCGCGGATGCACGCGGCCACGCAGGAACCCAGCACGGTGACCAGCGCGGTGTCGTTGTCGACCACCAGGTACTGGGTGGGCAGCAGCTTGGCCGCTTCGGTCTTGAAGCGGGCATCGTGGTACCGCATCACACGGCCATCGGCGAAGGCGGCAGCGGCGGCGCTCATGCGGCCGTCCCGGCTCGCCGGTACAGCGTGCGCCCGCAGGGCTGGATGATGTCCGCTGCGTGCAGATAGTTCTCCGAGTGCCCGGTGTACAGCATGCCGTCGTCGGCCAGGTGCGGGACCAGGCGCGTCAGGATGGCCCGCTGCGTGGGCTTGTCGAAGTAGATCATCACGTTGCGGCAGAACATCGCCACGAACGGGCCGGATACCTCGTAGCGCGGCGCGAGCAGGTTCAGCGGCCGGAACTCGATCAGCTGGCGCAATGCCGGATGCACGCGGCACTTGCCCTCATTGGGGCCGCTGCCGCGTTGGAAATAGCGGCGCTTCACCGCATCGTCCAGGCCGGCGATGCGTTCGATCGGATAAACGCCACGCTCGCCGGTCGCCAGCACCTGCGTGTCCACGTCGGTGGCCAGGATGCGTATCGGGGGCGTCAGCGTACCGTAAGCCTCGCAGGCGGTGATGGCGATGGAATACGGTTCCTCGCCGGTCGAGGCGGCACACGACCAGATCTTGAGCGGACCGTCGTTGCGGCGTTTGGCCAGTTCTTCCTGCAGGCGCTCGAAATGGTGCGGCTCGCGGAAGAACGACGTGAGGTTGGTGGTCAGCGCATTGGTGAAGGCCTGCCACTCGTCGCCGCCGTCGCGCTCCAACCGGTCCAGGTAGTCCTTGAAGCTGCGCAGACCCAGCGCACGCAGGCGCCTGGACAGGCGGCCGTAGACCATGTCGCGCTTGCCGTCCGCCAGCGCGATGCCGGCGCGTTGCCGGATCAGGTCGGCGACGCGGCGGAAGTCGCGATCGTCGAACTCGAAGTCGCGCGTGCCCGATGCGGGAACGTCGTCACGGCCGGCGGGAGGGGCGGGGGTCCGTCGGATCGTGGCGGCGGCGAGGGCCGGAGAGCGGGTGCTGACGGACATGAATGTCTCGAACGGACGGGGTGCTGACGGGCTTCCGTCACCGGCGTCCCGTCGATGAGACGGAACACCGGTGACAGGTCAGGCAATGCAAACGGCGTGCCTCAGAACTCCTGCCAGTCGTCGCCTTCGGCCAGCGCGGGCTCCAGGGCGGCCGGGGCGGCGGGGCGTGCCGCCGGCTTCGTCGGAACAGAGGCGGGCGCGGGACGGGCGGGCTGCCTGGCGGCCGCCACGGGTGCGGCATGCGCATGCAGCTTGAACACCGAGACCGATTCGCTGAGGGCCTGCGCCTGCTCTTCCATCGAACGGGCGGCGGCCGAGGCTTCCTCCACCAGCGCAGCGTTCTGCTGGGTGGTCTCGTCCATCTGGGTGATGGTCTGGTTGACCTGCTCGATGCCGGCCGACTGCTCCTGCGAGGCGGCACTGATCTCGGCCATGATGTCGGTCACGCGCTGCACGCTGGCGACGATCTCGCCCATCGTGGCGCCGGCCTGGTTCACGAGCTTGGAGCCATCGGCGACCTTGTCGACGGATGTCTCGATCAGGCCCTTGATCTCCTTGGCCGCGTTGGCCGAACGCTGCGCGAGGGTACGCACCTCCGATGCCACCACCGCGAAGCCGCGGCCCTGCTCGCCCGCACGGGCGGCTTCCACCGCGGCGTTGAGCGCCAGGATGTTGGTCTGGAAGGCGATGCCGTCGATGACGGAGATGATGTCGGCGATCTTCTTGGACGACTGCTCGATGTCGCGCATCGTCGTGACGACCTTGCCGACGACCTCACCGCCCTGCGAAGCGACGCCCGCGGCACCCTGCGCCAGTTGATTGGCCTGGCGGGCCGACTCGGCGTTCTGGCGCACGGTGGAGGTCAGTTCCTCCATGGAGGCGGCGGTTTCTTCCAGGTTGGCGGCCTGCTGCTCGGTGCGGCGCGACAGGTCGCTGTTGCCCGACGCGATCTCGCCGGCGGCGGTGTTGATGGAGGTGGAGGCGTCCTGGATGCGGCCGACAATGTCGGTCAGCTGGGCCACCGTCGCATTGGCGTCGTCGCGCATGCGGGCGAACACGCCGTGGAAGTCGCCTTCCATGCGCGCGGTCAGGTCGCCGCGGGCGATGGCCTGCAGCAGTTCCGAGACTTCGGCCAGGTTGCCATCGGTGGTTTCCATCAGCTGGTTAAGACCGCCGATCATGTCGCGGAAATCGTACTGGTACTTGTCCACATCGCCGCGCTGGCTGAAGTCGCCCGACGAGGCCGCCATCGCCAGGCGCTTGATCTCGCCGTTGATGGCCGACAGGTTGGCCTTGGTGGCGTCCATCGTCTCGGTCAGGTTGGCCTTCTCGCCCGGCAGCTTGGGCATGTCCAGGCTCAGGTCGCCGACCGAGTAGCGCTGCATGATCTTCAGTGCATCACCGATGGCCTGCAGGTGCGAGGCGACCAGGGCATTGGTATCGCGCACCATGCGGCCGTAGTCGCCGGGGAACGCACTGTCGTCCATGCGGTAGCTGATCTGGCCTTCATCGTGGCGCGCGGCCATCTCGCTCTGCGCGGCGATGACCGACTGCACCTGCATCTGCATGCGCTGCATGGCGGTGAGCAGCTGGCCCACTTCGTCCCGGCGGCTGGTGTCGATCTTGCCGTCCAGCTTGCCGGCGGACACGTCGTTGGCCACGCGGACGGCTTCGCCGACGGCGTTGGCGATGGCGCGCGCGAAGAACCAGGCCAGGGCCAGGCCACCCACGATGCCGGCCAGCAGCATGATCACCATCAGCGTGCTGGAGGCGGCATAGGTGCTGTCGGCCTTGGCGCTGGCTGCCCGTGCCTGCTGGTCGACGACGCCGATCAGCGTGGTGATGGCCGCGAGCGCCTTGCGGTGCTGGTCGCGCGTGCTGCCGATGAAGGCGTCCACGGCATCGTCGGGCAGGCCCAGGTCCACCATCTCCTGCACTTCGGCGTAGGACTGCTGGGCGGCCTTCCATTCCTTGACGAAGGCGTCGTAGGCCTTCTTCTCTTCCGGGCTGGCGATCAGCGGGACATAGTCCTTGATGGCCTTTTCGATTTTCTTTTCCGTCTGCGCGGCCAGTGCCTTGGCCTCGGCCTTGACGGCATCGCTGGCGCGCACGTGCTGGCGATAGGACGTGGTGCGGTACTCGCCCATCAGGCTCTGCAGGTCGCCGGCGGCCTTCACGCTGGGCAGCACGTTGCCGGTGACGTCCGTGGTGGCGTTGTTCAACGAGTTCAGGCCGACGAAGGCGGCAATGCCCTGGACCAGCATCAGGGCCAGCACGACGCCGAAGGCCAGCATCATCTTCGTCGTCAGTTTGAAGTTCTTGATCCGCTGCATGGGAGTGTTCTTCCTTTACCGGGGCGCGCGCCGCGCCGCTCTCGGGTGTGTCCGGGGCCTGGCAGGGCGCCTGTGCGCCCTGCCGGTGGAGCGCCTCAGCGGATCGTGGCCAGCTTCAGGTTGGAGGGCGAATTCACCACGATTTCGGCGCGCGAGCTGTCGCGCTCGATGGTGCCGATCACGCACACATCCTTGCCTTCCAGCTCTTCCGGGGCCGGCTTGAACTTGGCGCGGGCATCGCCCGGAATGCGCGCGGTGAAGGTGTGGCGCGGGAAGTTGCCGCCCATGTACAGGAAGGTCGGCGTGCCCTCGGCGTTCTCGGCGAAACGGGCCTTGCCCACCTTGCCGCAGACGGTGCCGGCCTTGCCGGTGAAGCGGGTGGCCATGTCCGCCGGGATCGCGTTGTCGACCTGCGACTGGCTGTTGGCCGGCGAGGCGGGCATCAGCAGGGCGGCGCCGACGACGGCGAGGGACAGGGTCAGGGCGGATGCGATTTTCATTCCAGTGGCTCCGGGTTTGCAGGGAGGGGTAAAGGCTCACTGCCTGAAATCGGCTTCAGCTAACAAAACTTGAGGTGATGTCGCCCAGCTGTCGCGTGCATGCATCCGAATGGGCGGTCGGTCACACTTTGCCCCCCCGCGCGCCGTTTCAGGTCGCGTGCACAGGCGCGGGGCCGGCCTCGACCGCGGCGGTATAGCGGTGCTCGGTCAACCAGTGCTCGAGCGGGGCAGGCAGCAATGGCGGCGAGAACAGGTAGCCCTGCAGCACGGGGAAGCGCTGTTCGGTCAGGAACCGGTGCTGCGACTCGGTTTCCACGCCTTCGGCGACGACTTTCATGCCCAGGCTCTCGCCGATGCGCAGTACCGAGGAGGTCAGCGTGCGTGCGATGGCACTGGTGTCGATGTCGCGCACGAAGCTCTGGTCCAGCTTCAGCTCGCTGATCGGAAGCCGATGGAGGTGGCTGAGGCTGGAGTAGCCGGTGCCGAAGTCGTCCAGCGACAGGCGCACGCCCAGCACGTAGATGGCTTCGATGTTCTCCAGCACGTCCGGATCCGGGTCCAGCATCACGCTCTCGGTGATTTCCAGCGTCAGGTCGTCTGGCGACAGGCCGTGTTCGTCCAGCAGGCCGGCGATCTGCAGCGACAGTGCCGGTTCGCGGAAATTGATCGCGGAGATGTTCACCGACACGCGCGGGATGTCGATACCGCGGCGACGCCAGTCGGCCATCTGCTTGCAGGCCTGGCGCAGCACCCACAGGCTGAGTTCGGCGATCAGGCCGCATTCCTCGGCCACCGGCACGAAGCGCGAGGGCGGGATCACCCCCAGGTCGGCGTGGTGCCAGCGCAACAGCGCTTCCACTCCGTACAGCTGCCGCTCGTCCCCGCCCCCGACCTGCGGCTGGTACTGCAACTGCAGCTGATCCAGGCGCAGGGCATCGCGCAGGGCGGTTTCCAGCGAGACGCGCTCCTGCGCCAGGCGGTTCATGTCCACGCTGAAGAAGCGGAAGCCGCCGCCGCCGTCGCTCTTGGCGCGGTACATCGCCATGTCCGCGTGGCGGACCAGCAGGTCGATGTCGCGACCATCGTCGGGGAACATCGCCACACCGATGCTGGCGCTGGGGTGCAGGGTCATCAGGCCGGCGGCGGTGGGCGTGGCGATCGCGCCCAGCAGGCGCTCGGCCACGCTGCCCGCCTGCTCGGCGCTGCACATCGGCAGCACCGCCACGAATTCGTCGCCGGCCTGGCGGCCGACGATGTTGATGCCGCCCAGTTCCTCGCTCAGGCGTGCGGCCACGTCGCGCAGCAGGCCATCGCCGGCCGCATGGCCCTGCGCATCGTTCACCCGCTTGAAGCGGTCCAGGTCGATGAACAGCACGGCGGCCGTGCCGTTCGCCTGCGCGACGTTGGCCAGCGCCTGCTCGGCCTTGGCGCTGAACATGATGCGGTTGGGCAGCCCGGTCAGCGTGTCGTAGAAGGCCAGCTGGTGGACGCGTTCGTTGGTCTGTTCGCGTTCCAGCGTCAGCGAGCACAGGTGCAGGCAGGTGTCGGCCAGCCGCTCGTGCAGTTCGTCGGGGCCGCGGTTCTCGCGGTAGTAGAACGACAGGGTGCCGAGCACGCGCCCGCTGCTAGACTTGATGGGATGGGTCCAGCAGGCGCGCAGGCCCAGCGGGGAGGTGAGGTGGCGCGTGTTCGCGCACAGCGGGTCGCTGGCGATGTCCTTGACCAGCACGGCGCGACCGCGCCAGGCAGCGGCACCGCAGACGCCCGCGCGCGGGCCGATGGCCATGCCGTCGACCTTGCGCGCCCAGGCTTCGGGCAGGCTGGGCGAGGCGAGCGTGCGCATCAACCCCTCGCTGTCCACGGTGATGATGGAGACGGTCAGCTCGGGCGCGATGTGCTCCACCTCGCGGCAGATCAGGGTCATCACGTCGGTCACGGCCCACTCGTGCACCAGCGCGTCCAGCACCTTGTTGTGCAGCACCTGGTGCATCTTGGTGCGGGTGATGTCGCTCAGCACGCTGACCAGGCCCAGCAACGCGCCGTCCTCGTCGTGCACGGGGTTGATCGCGGCGGACAGCCAGAGCGGCCGGCCGGACTTGGTGTACAGCAGCACTTCGGTCTGCAGGCCTTCGCCGGCGGAGATCGCGCGGTTGATCCTTGCGTCCAGCGACGGGTCGGTGTGAGGGCCGGACAGCAGTTGCGCGGGGCGGATGCCGCGCAGTTCCTCCAGCCGGTAGCCCAGCATGCGGGTGAAACCGCTGTTGACGTAGACGACTTCGCGGTCGGCCGAACTGATGAAGATCGCGTTGTCGCTGCTGTCCACCACGATGGACAGCTGGCGCAGGCGCGCCAGCTGGCGCTGCTGTTCGCTGGTATCGCGGACGAAGGCGGTATGGAAGGCGTGCGTGCCCACTTCCATCCTGGACATCGAGACCGAGCAGGCGATCTCGCTGCCGTCCGGGCGTCGCAAGGTCGCGTCGCGGTGACTTCCGGTCAGCGCCGCCAGGGTCGCTTCGGGCGAGGCGGCGGTCTGGGGTGCGGCCAGCAGGCGCGTGAACGGCAGGCCATGCACGTCCTCCCGGCGACATCCCCACAGTGCTTCCGCGGCCGGATTGAACAGCACCACGCGATGGCGGGCATCGACGACGAAGGCGGCATCGACGGACTGCTCCAGCACCTGCCAGAGACTGTCCTGCGAGGACGCCGTCGTCGCCCGTGCGTCGCGTCCGGGCGCCAGCGAGCTCAGCGTGCGTCCGAGCATGCAGTGTCCTTGCGGTGCGGGGGCATCCGACAGCAGGCGTCGTCGTGAGTTGGGAGTGCGACGGTCATCGGATGCCAGGGGGTGATGGGGCTTCTGGTCACTTATCGACCCTCGGCCGGATTACTTGAACGCGGTCACGGGAGGGGCGCATCGCCGCGCCCGCCGCCTCAGAACTCCTGCCAGTCGCCGTCGGCGAGGACTGCTTCCGGAACCGTGCGCAGCGGGCGGTTGGCCGCCCGGGATCGGGCGCGACGGGCAGATCCCGAGTCCGAGTCTGGCTGCGCGGCTCCTCTCAAGGCGCGAATCGCAGCCACGGTCTGTTGTGTCAGCACGGTGAAGTCGCTTTCCAGCACGCGTTCCGCCCGAGGGCTGCCTTGCTCATGCAGGCGCAAGACGTCCGCGGCGCAGCGGTGGAAGTGGGCATGCAGATCCTTCAGCCGAACGTATTCCGGCAAGTGGCCGATCTTGGACTGCGCACTTTGCAGCCATCGACCTAGCTGGCACAGGGCATCGTGGCCCACTTCGGTCGCATGTAGACCTTCCCCGTTGCCGCCCAGTTGCTGCTTGAGTCGCAGTTTCCATTTCAGATGCGACGCGATCATGTCGTCGAAGGACGCGATGGCCGGCGGGACATCGTTCGCCCCGGGTTCCGCCTTCGCATGACGCACGGGACGGACCGCGCCCGTGGCCTGGGTACGGAACACCGAGACCGATTCGCTTAGCGCCTGGGCCTGCTCCTCCATGGATCGGGCGGCGGCCGAGGCTTCCTCCACCAGCGCGGCGTTCTGCTGGGTGGTCTCGTCCATCTGCACGATGGTCTGGTTGACCTGCTCGATGCCGGCCGACTGCTCCTGCGAGGCGGCACTGATCTCGGCCATGATGTCGGTCACGCGCTGCACGCTGGCCACGATCTCACCCATCGTCGCGCCGGCCTGGTTCACCAGCGCCGAGCCGTCGGCCACCTTGCTCACCGAGGTCTCGATCAGGTCCTTGATCTCCTTGGCCGCGTTGGCCGAACGCTGGGCGAGGGTGCGCACTTCGCTGGCGACCACCGCGAAGCCGCGCCCCTGTTCGCCGGCACGCGCGGCTTCCACCGCGGCATTGAGCGCCAGGATGTTGGTCTGGAAGGCGATGCCGTCGATGACGGAGATGATCTCGGCGATCTTCTTGGACGACTGTTCGATGTCGGACATGGTGGTGACGACCTTGCCGACGACCTCGCCGCCCTGCGAAGCGACCGAAGCCGCACCCTGTGCCAGCTGGTTGGCCTGGCGGGCCGACTCGGCGTTCTGGCGCACGGTGGAGGTCAGTTCCTCCATGGACGCGGCGGTCTCTTCCAGGTTGGCGGCCTGCTGCTCGGTACGGCGCGACAGGTCGCTGTTGCCGGACGCGATCTCGCCGGCGGCGGTGTTGATGGAGGTGGAGGCATCCTGGATGCGGCCGACGATGTCGGTCAGCTGGGCCACGGTGGCGTTGGCGTCGTCGCGCATGCGGGCGAACACGCCGTGGAAGTCGCCTTCCATGCGCGCGGTCAGGTCGCCATCGGCGATGGCGCGCAGCAGGGCGGACAGTTCGGCCAGGTTGCGGTCGCTCGTGGCCATCATCGCGTTGAGGCCCTGCACCATGTGCAGGAAGTCGTGGCGGAAGCCGGCCTCGTCGCCACGGACCGAGAAGTCGCCTGCCGCCGCCGCGGCGGCCAGGCGCCTGATCTCGCCGTTGATCGCCAACAGGCTCGTCTTGGCTGCGTCCATCGCTTCATGCAGGAAGGCGCGCGTGCCGGGCAGGCGGCGTGCATCCTGGCTCAGGTCGCCGCTGGCGTAGCGTTCCAGGATGCCGACCGCATCGCGGAAGGCATCCAGGTGTTCGAACATCATGGTATTGATGCCGCCGGCCAGTTCGCCGTACACGCCGGGGAAATCCTCCGGCATGCGGTGGCTGATGTCCTCGGCGGCGTGCAGGCGGATCATGTCGCGCGTCTCGTGCGAGAAGCGCTCCAGCATGTGCACCATCTCGTCGGTGGCCTTCAGCATCTGGCCGACTTCGTCCCGGCCATGATGGCCGGTGCGCACGCTCAGGTCGCCGCGCGAAACGCCCTTGATGGCAGCCAGCGCGCGCGAGACGGGTTCCAGCACCGACTGGCCGATCACCCAGCCGATCGCCATGCTCAGCAGTACCAGCAGGCCGCCGGCCACGGTCATGATGAAGGTGAACTGCAGCGCCTGGGCCTGGGTATCGTCGACGTAGACACCGGTGCCGATCACCCAGCCCCACGGCTGGTACAGCACCGCATACGAGGTCTTCGGCACGGGATCTTCTTCGCCGGCCTTGGCCCAACTGTAGTTGACGTGGCCGCCACCGGCCTGCGCCACGCGGACGAACTCGGGGAAGATGCGCTTGCCATCCGGGCTCAGCACACCGTCCAGCGGCTTGCCGATCAGGTCGGGGCGGGTGGGGTGCATCAGCATGGTCGGGACTTCGTCGGTCACGAAGAAGTAGTCCACGCCCTTGTTGGCCTGCATCGTGGAGAGCGTGGCCAGCGCGCGCGCCTTGGCCTCGTCCTCGTCCAGCGCGCCGCGCTTCACCTGGTCGGCGTACCCCTCGATCACGCCCAGCGCCATCTCGGTCTGCGCTTTCAGTCCTTCCTGGCGCGTGCCGGTCAGGTCCAGGTACTGCATGCGTGCGGCGATGACGGCCAGCGCGATGGTGCCCAGGGCGACCAGGGCCGTCTGGATCAGGAACTTGCGCTTGAGGGGAAGATGGGAAAGGGACTGGGCGAGGCGGGCATTGACGTTCATGCGGAGATCTCTGGCGGCAGGCGCGGTACGTGGGCGTTCGGGAGGCGGGCGCCGATGGCCCTCCTGATCGATATCGGCCTGTGTAGCCAAAATTTCAGTGCGTCTCGCAGGTGCGCGACCAAAGGCGTAGGCGCGCGTTGCCGGGGCCGAAACGACAAGACCGTCGGCCTTGCGGCCGACGGTCTCTGGATGCCGTTCGCGTAGGTACGTCAGGCCGCGACCTGCTCCGGCAGCGGCTGGCCGAAGTCGGCGCTGTCGATCAGCGTCTCGATGTCCAGCAGGATCAGCATGCGGTCGTCCACGGTGCCGATGCCGGAAATGAAGCGGGTGTCGACGCTGGCGCCGAATTCGGGCGTGGGCCGGATCTGTTCGGCATTGAGCGCGATCACGTCGGACACGCTGTCCACCACGATGCCGACCACGCGGTCCTCCACATTCAGCACGATCATCACGGTGAAGGCGTCGTAACGCGCCTCCTTCAGGCGCAGCTTCAGGCGCAGGTCGATGACCGGCACGATGGTGCCGCGCAGGTTGATCACGCCCTTGATGTAGTCGGGGGCGTCGGGCAGGCGGGTGACCGAGTCGTAGCCGCGGATTTCCTGGACTTTCAGGATATCCACGCCGTAATGCTCTTCTCCCAGGGTGAAGCTGAGGAACTCGTCCGCACTCGCTGCGGCCTGGGTCTTGTTGTCGCTCATTGATCGGGCTCCTGTGGCAGCCGGAAAGGGGCAGGGGGTTCCCGGGGCGGAACCGGTCAAGGCCTAGATCGGCCCCGGGCAGGGTTTCTTTAGGGTCAGTAGGGACGGGGTTCGGACAGGGCGCGGGGCGAGGCCGCCGACGCGATGCGGGTCACGCGCTCCTGCACCAGCCGGGCCACGTGTTCATGCTCGCCTAGCCTGAAGGTGGCGACGGCCTCGCTCAGGGCCTGGGCCTGCTCCTCCATGGAACGGGCGGCGGCCGATGCTTCCTCCACCAGTGCGGCGTTCTGCTGCGTGGTCTCGTCCATCTGCACGATGGTCTGGTTGACCTGTTCGATGCCGGCCGACTGCTCCTGCGAAGCGGCACTGATCTCGGCCATGATGTCGGTCACGCGCTGCACGCTGGCCACGATCTCGCCCATCGTCGCGCCGGCCTGGTGCACCAGCGCCGACCCGTCGGCGACCTTGCCCACCGAGGTCTCGATCAGGTCCTTGATCTCCTTGGCCGCATTGGCCGAACGCTGGGCGAGGGTACGCACCTCAGACGCCACGACCGCGAAGCCGCGGCCCTGCTCGCCGGCACGGGCGGCCTCCACCGCGGCGTTGAGCGCCAGGATGTTGGTCTGGAAGGCGATGCCGTCGATGACGGAGATGATCTCGGCGATCTTCTTGGACGACTGCTCGATGTCGGTCATGGTGGTGACGACCTTGCCGACGACCTCGCCGCCCTGCGAAGCGACGCCCGCGGCACCCTGTGCCAGTTGATTGGCCTGGCGGGCCGACTCGGCGTTCTGGCGCACGGTGGAGGTCAGTTCCTCCATGGAGGCGGCGGTCTCTTCCAGGTTGGCGGCCTGCTGCTCGGTGCGGCGCGACAGGTCGCTGTTGCCCGACGCGATCTCGCCGGCGGCGGTGTTGATGGAGGTGGAGGCGTCCTGGATGCGGCCGACGATGTCGGTCAGCTGGGCCACGGTGGCATTGGCGTCGTCGCGCATGCTGGCGAACACGCCGTGGAAGTCGCCTTCCATGCGGGCGGTCAGGTCGCCGCGGGACAGGGATTGCAGCACGCCCGAGACCGCGTCCACGCTCCCCGCGATCGTCGCCAGCAGGCCGTTGAGCTGCTGCGAGAGCGCCAGCAGGAAACCCTGCTTGCCGGTTTCGGCGATGCGCCCGCTCAGGTCGCCCTGTACGGCGGCCTGGACGATGCGGGTGACTTCCTGCTCGACCATCACCTCGGCGGTGCGGTCGGCCCACTCCACCACGTAGCCGATGCGCTGGCCTTCGCCGTCGGTCACCGGGTTGATGATCAGCTGCATGACGCGGCCGCCGACATGGATCTGCGCGCGGTGCGTGCCCTGCAACTGCGACAGGATGCGCGACTGGTGCTCGGGCTTTTTGTGGAAGACGTCGATGCTGCTGCCCACCATGGTGCGCACGTCGAAGGCCGGCAGGTCGCGCCGCAGGTCCTGCTCGGCGTCGGCCAGCATCCTCATCAGGGGCTGGTTGGCGTAGACGATGGTGCGGTCGGCGTCGGCGATCATGACGTTGGTGGTCACGTCCTCCAGCGCGGTGCGGATGCGCAGGCTTTCGCGCGCGATGGCCTGGTCGCGCTCGATGCGCTCGCGCAGGTGGCCCTGCATGCTGCGCAGCGCCTTCATCAGCGTGCCGACTTCGTCGTCGCGGCCCACGCCGATCTCGCTGTCCAGTTTGCCGCCGGCGATGTCGTCGGCCACGCGCACCGCGCCTGCCAGCGGAACGCTGACCTGGCGACGCAGCAGCCAGAACACCGCACCGCACAGCAGTGCCGCGCCCAGTGCGCCCACGGCGACCACCGTCCACAGCACCGCACGGGCTTCGCGCATCAGGACCGCGCGCGGCACCACCACGCCCAGCGCGAAACGCTCCGCCGCCGTGCCGATCTGCAGCGGCACGTAGGCTTCGACCATCGCTTCGCCGGATGCGTCTTCCACCTCGCGGAACACGGGCTTGTCCGCGGCGATCTGCTTCAGCAGGCCGGCCGCCTCGGGGTCGGCGAACGGCTTGCCGAGCAGGGTCGTGTCGTGGTCGCCGATCACCACGCCGGCGGGGGTCAGCAGGCGGACGAAGCCGGCCTCCATCGGGGTGAGCTTGGCGATGCGTTCCTGCAGCGATTGCAGGGCGAAGTCCACGGTCATCACGCCGACGTATTCGTCACCGTCCAGGATGGGCGTGGACAGCGTCGTCATCAGCACGTCCTTGCCGGCGATCTTGTAGACGTAGGGCTCGGCGACGACCGCGCGCTTCAGCTCGCGCGGGCGCAGGTACCAATCGCCCGCACCGGGCACCTCGTAGTCGCGCAGGGCCTCCAGCAGCGGCGCGCCGTCGCTCCAGGCCCAATAGCTCATGAAGCGGCCGGTGTCGTCGTGGCCCTCGGCCGCCACATGCGCCGCGTCCTGCCCGTCGAAGGCGTCGGGTTCCCACAGGGTGCCCACGCCGACCCATTCGGGGTGCGCCTCCAGCTGGCGCCTGATGACGGCGCCGGCGGCCGCGCGGCTGACGCCGTCGCCGGCGCGCTGGGCCAGCAGCGCGTGCGCCAGGGCCTCGTTACTGTCGAAGGCGCGCCCGAGTTCGCCCGAGATGCGCTGCGCCTCCAGGCTGGCCAGCCCTTCCATCGTGGCGCGCGCGCCCGTCAGCAGGGCCTGGCTGCTGCGCAGGTAGCTGGCCGCGGCGGCAACGCCGAACGCCAGCAGCGCGACCAGTGCGACGCCGTACATCACCCGTGTGGCGATGCTGCGGGAAGAGGAGTGGGAAAGAGCGGATGACATGACGGCCTCGTGCAGGTTGAGCGATACGGCGATAGCGCCTGCAGGAAGGGAGGCCGCTGGCGGCGGTCACGCCCGTGTTGCAGGAGTCATGCGGGATATCGGCGGGCGTGCGGCGAGGTTGAGTGCGGAAACGTGTGACATGCAGGGCTGCGACACGAAAACCGACGTGCATCACGCGGCGCCGCGCTCGCGGGCGCTGCGCTGGCGTTCCAGCCGGAAGATGTAACGCTGGATCAGCGCGTCGGCGCCGCGGGGCAGGTCGGTGAACTGGCAGCCGGCGCGCCAGCTTTCCGTCCCGTTCTGGTTGAGCTGGCTGTGCAGGCTCTTCACCATCAGGCGCAGGCTCAGGGGACCGCCGTCGGGCAGGTACAGCAGGCAGTCCGGGAATTCGCGGTAAGGCCGCAGCGTGGGATTTTCCGCCTGGACCGCCAGGGCGATGCCACCGCCGCTGATGTCGAGCACGCGGTAGCGCTCGTAGGTGGTCTCGCCATCGGGATGGTGCTGGGGGATGGCGCATTCCAGCGGTTGGGTGACCGGCACCTGCAGCCGGTAGTACTCGCGTCGCTGCAGGCGCAACAGGGTCTCGGGCAGGTCGGCGCGGAAGGCGACCTGTCCTTCGTGGTGCAGGCGTACCAACCCTTGCAGGCGGAACTGCACATGGATGCGGTCCAGCCGGGACACGCAGGTGACGTGGGTCGCGTCCTCGATGCTGCGGTTGATGGTCTCGCTGGCGCTGCCGTCGATCAGGACCGCGTCGTCATCGTCCAGGACTTCGACGATGGAGGTCGGAAAGGTGTGGTTGCGCGGCATCGCGCAGCCGCTCACCAGGGCGCGCCGCTCGATGAGGGCCTGGAGGATGCGCCGGATCTCGTGTCCGTTGCGCACCAGGTACTTCTCCTCATCCTCGTACCGGATCGGCTCGGCCAGGGGGGAGTCGGTGGGCTCGGTCATACGGTCGGCGTGGGGCAGCAGGCCCGGCGGAAGGCGTCACAGACCGTATCGGCGTGCGTCGCATGATCTTTAGCGACGTTGGCGAGGTTGCACAGTGCCTCGGTTTGGTCCGGCACGCGTGATCGACAGAGGACCGTCTTCGATCACGATCCGACGCGTGGGGCGCAGGCAGGCCAGGCAGAGGCGCATTGCGCGGCTATTGGCCAGGTGCCTGCCCGCGCACGGCCCGGATCAATCGGGCCGTGCGCGGACTGCATGTCCCCACCGCAGGGTTCAGAACTCCTGCCAGTCACCTTCGGCGAGGGCCGGTTCCGGCGTGCGGATCCCGCCCTTGGGCGTGGATACGGTGCGCGTGGAGGTGGCAACGCCAGTGGGCTTGCGAACCGGCGCGCTGGCCGTGCCGTGGAGCTTGAACACGGCGACGGACTCGGCCAGCGCATGCGCCTGTTCTTCCATGCTGCGTGCGGCGGCGGTGGCTTCCTCCACCAGCGCGGCGTTCTGCTGGGTGGTCTCGTCCATCTGCACGATGGTCTGGTTGACCTGCTCGATGCCGGCCGACTGCTCCTGCGAGGCGGCACTGATCTCGGCCATGATGTCGGTCACGCGCTGCACGCTGGCCACGATCTCACCCATCGTCGCGCCGGCCTGGTTCACCAGCGCCGAGCCGTCGGCCACCTTGCTCACCGAGGTCTCGATCAGGTCCTTGATCTCCTTGGCCGCGTTGGCCGAACGCTGGGCGAGGGTGCGCACTTCGCTGGCGACCACCGCGAAGCCGCGCCCCTGTTCGCCGGCACGCGCGGCTTCCACCGCGGCATTGAGCGCCAGGATGTTGGTCTGGAAGGCGATGCCGTCGATGACGGAGATGATCTCGGCGATCTTCTTGGACGACTGTTCGATGTCGGACATGGTGGTGACGACCTTGCCGACGACCTCGCCGCCCTGCGAAGCGACCGAAGCCGCACCCTGTGCCAGCTGGTTGGCCTGGCGGGCCGACTCGGCGTTCTGGCGCACGGTGGAGGTCAGTTCCTCCATGGACGCGGCGGTCTCTTCCAGGTTGGCGGCCTGCTGCTCGGTACGGCGCGACAGGTCGCTGTTGCCGGACGCGATCTCGCCGGCGGCGGTGTTGATGGAGGTGGAGGCATCCTGGATGCGGCCGACGATGTCGGTCAGCTGGGCCACGGTGGCGTTGGCGTCGTCGCGCATGCGGGCGAACACGCCGTGGAAGTCGCCTTCCATGCGCGCGGTCAGGTCGCCATCGGCGATGGCGCGCAGCAGGGCGGACAGTTCGGCCAGGTTGCGGTCGCTCGTGGCCATCATCGCGTTGAGGCCCTGCACCATGTGCAGGAAGTCGTGGCGGAAGCCGGCCTCGTCGCCACGGACCGAGAAGTCGCCTGCCGCCGCCGCGGCGGCCAGGCGCCTGATCTCGCCGTTGATCGCCAACAGGCTCGTCTTGGCTGCGTCCATCGCTTCATGCAGGAAGGCGCGCGTGCCGGGCAGGCGGCGTGCATCCTGGCTCAGGTCGCCGCTGGCGTAGCGTTCCAGGATGCCGACCGCATCGCGGAAGGCATCCAGGTGTTCGAACATCATGGTATTGATGCCGCCGGCCAGTTCGCCGTACACGCCGGGGAAATCCTCCGGCATGCGGTGGCTGATGTCCTCGGCGGCGTGCAGGCGGATCATGTCGCGCGTCTCGTGCGAGAAGCGCTCCAGCATGTGCACCATCTCGTCGGTGGCCTTCAGCATCTGGCCGACTTCGTCCCGGCCATGATGGCCGGTGCGCACGCTCAGGTCGCCGCGCGAAACGCCCTTGATGGCAGCCAGCGCGCGCGAGACGGGTTCCAGCACCGACTGGCCGATCACCCAGCCGATCGCCATGCTCAGCAGTACCAGCAGGCCGCCGGCCACGGTCATGATGAAGGTGAACTGCAGCGCCTGGGCCTGGGTATCGTCGACGTAGACACCGGTGCCGATCACCCAGCCCCACGGCTGGTACAGCACCGCATACGAGGTCTTCGGCACGGGATCTTCTTCGCCGGCCTTGGCCCAACTGTAGTTGACGTGGCCGCCACCGGCCTGCGCCACGCGGACGAACTCGGGGAAGATGCGCTTGCCATCCGGGCTCAGCACACCGTCCAGCGGCTTGCCGATCAGGTCGGGGCGGGTGGGGTGCATCAGCATGGTCGGGACTTCGTCGGTCACGAAGAAGTAGTCCACGCCCTTGTTGGCCTGCATCGTGGAGAGCGTGGCCAGCGCGCGCGCCTTGGCCTCGTCCTCGTCCAGCGCGCCGCGCTTCACCTGGTCGGCGTACCCCTCGATCACGCCCAGCGCCATCTCGGTCTGCGCTTTCAGTCCTTCCTGGCGCGTGCCGGTCAGGTCCAGGTACTGCATGCGTGCGGCGATGACGGCCAGCGCGATGGTGCCCAGGGCGACCAGGGCCGTCTGGATCAGGAACTTGCGCTTGAGGGGAAGATGGGAAAGGGACTGGGCGAGGCGGGCATTGACGTTCATGCGGAGATCTCTGGCGGCAGGCGCGGTACGTGGGCGTTCGGGAGGCGGGCGCCGATGGCCCTCCTGATCGATATCGGCCTGTGTAGCCAAAATTTCAGTGCGTCTCGCAGGTGCGCGACCAAAGGCGTAGGCGCGCGTTGCCGGGGCCGAAACGACAAGACCGTCGGCCTTGCGGCCGACGGTCTCTGGATGCCGTTCGCGTAGGTACGTCAGGCCGCGACCTGCTCCGGCAGCGGCTGGCCGAAGTCGGCGCTGTCGATCAGCGTCTCGATGTCCAGCAGGATCAGCATGCGGTCGTCCACGGTGCCGATGCCGGAAATGAAGCGGGTGTCGACGCTGGCGCCGAATTCGGGCGTGGGCCGGATCTGTTCGGCATTGAGCGCGATCACGTCGGACACGCTGTCCACCACGATGCCGACCACGCGGTCCTCCACATTCAGCACGATCATCACGGTGAAGGCGTCGTAACGCGCCTCCTTCAGGCGCAGCTTCAGGCGCAGGTCGATGACCGGCACGATGGTGCCGCGCAGGTTGATCACGCCCTTGATGTAGTCGGGGGCGTCGGGCAGGCGGGTGACCGAGTCGTAGCCGCGGATTTCCTGGACTTTCAGGATATCCACGCCGTAATGCTCTTCTCCCAGGGTGAAGCTGAGGAACTCGTCCGCACTCGCTGCGGCCTGGGTCTTGTTGTCGCTCATTGATCGGGCTCCTGTGGCAGCCGGAAAGGGGCAGGGGGTTCCCGGGGCGGAACCGGTCAAGGCCTAGATCGGCCCCGGGCAGGGTTTCTTTAGGGTCAGTAGGGACGGGGTTCGGACAGGGCGCGGGGCGAGGCCGCCGACGCGATGCGGGTCACGCGCTCCTGCACCAGCCGGGCCACGTGTTCATGCTCGCCTAGCCTGAAGGTGGCGACGGCCTCGCTCAGGGCCTGGGCCTGCTCCTCCATGGAACGGGCGGCGGCCGATGCTTCCTCCACCAGTGCGGCGTTCTGCTGCGTGGTCTCGTCCATCTGCACGATGGTCTGGTTGACCTGTTCGATGCCGGCCGACTGCTCCTGCGAAGCGGCACTGATCTCGGCCATGATGTCGGTCACGCGCTGCACGCTGGCCACGATCTCGCCCATCGTCGCGCCGGCCTGGTGCACCAGCGCCGACCCGTCGGCGACCTTGCCCACCGAGGTCTCGATCAGGTCCTTGATCTCCTTGGCCGCATTGGCCGAACGCTGGGCGAGGGTACGCACCTCAGACGCCACGACCGCGAAGCCGCGGCCCTGCTCGCCGGCACGGGCGGCCTCCACCGCGGCGTTGAGCGCCAGGATGTTGGTCTGGAAGGCGATGCCGTCGATGACGGAGATGATCTCGGCGATCTTCTTGGACGACTGCTCGATGTCGGTCATGGTGGTGACGACCTTGCCGACGACCTCGCCGCCCTGCGAAGCGACGCCCGCGGCACCCTGTGCCAGTTGATTGGCCTGGCGGGCCGACTCGGCGTTCTGGCGCACGGTGGAGGTCAGTTCCTCCATGGAGGCGGCGGTCTCTTCCAGGTTGGCGGCCTGCTGCTCGGTGCGGCGCGACAGGTCGCTGTTGCCCGACGCGATCTCGCCGGCGGCGGTGTTGATGGAGGTGGAGGCGTCCTGGATGCGGCCGACGATGTCGGTCAGCTGGGCCACGGTGGCATTGGCGTCGTCGCGCATGCTGGCGAACACGCCGTGGAAGTCGCCTTCCATGCGGGCGGTCAGGTCACCGCGGGCGATGGCCTGCAGCAGTTCCGAGACTTCGGCCAGGTTGCCGTCGGTCGTCTCCATCAACCGGTTCAGGCTGCCGATCATGTCGCGGAAGTCGTACTGGTACTTGTCGAGGTCGCCACGCTGGCTGAAGTCGCCCGCGGCGGCCGCGGCCGCCAGCCGCTTGATATCGGCATTGATGGCTGACAGATTGGCCTTGGTCGCGTCCATGGCCTCGGTGAGTTGGGCCTTCTCGCCAGGCAGGCGCTCCATGTCGACCGACAGGTCGCCGGCGGCGTAGCGCTGCATCACGTCCACCAGACGCATCTTGACGGCGATGTGCGCGGCGACCAGCGCATTCGTCTCGCGCACCATCACGCCGTAATCGCCGGGAAAGGACGCTTCGTCCATCCGGTAGCTGATCATGCCCGCTTCATGCTGGCTCGCCATTTCCCGTTGGGCGGAGATGACGGCCTGGAGTTGCCGCTGCATGTCCCGCATCGCGAGCAGCAGCTTTCCGCCCTCGTCCTCCCGCTCGACGTGGATGTCTATGTCCAGATGGCCCGCGGCCACCCCGCGTGCCACATCGATGGCGCGTTTCAGGGGGCGGCTGATGGCGCGCGCCATCAACAGGCCGAAGCCGACACATGCCAGTATCGCCGCCAGGCCAAGGATCATGCCGGTGAGCATGGCGCGATTGGAGTTGTCCATGGCGGTCTGTACGGTCCGCCTGAAGCGCTGATCGACCTGCTTCTGGGTCGCGGTCAGGTGCGTGCGGTAGGTCTCCAGAGCTTCCGCCATGCGCGCGACCTTGTCAGGATCGACGTCGGGATTCTGCTTGACGAAGTCTTCCGCAACCGAGTACGCGATCGTGTAGTACGCATCGAATTCCTTGCGCAGATCGCCCAGGGCGGCCGCCTGCTCGGGATCGAGCTTCTGCAGCCTGGCATAGGTGGCGGTGATGCGTTCGGCCTCGGCACGGGTCGCCTGCAGCATGTCGGCGTCGCCGGCCGCCGCCGCGCCGTTCAGGCCGTTGATCACGTCATCCAGCGCGGCGACGTTGCGCGTCATCGCGTCCAGCACGGGAAAATGGACGTCGCGTACCGCCTGCAGGCGCTGGTTGTTTTGCTTGAAGACGGAGGTGCTGAAAGCCAGGTAGGCCAGCAGGCAGAGAATCGAAAGACCTGCAGGGGCCAGCAGCTTCCAGAAGAGGGGCAGGGCAAGAAGGCGTTTCATGTCAGTGCTCGGTTGGCGCCGGCGATGCCGCGGCAAGCGGCATCGCCATGCGGGCTAGGGCTTGAGGACCACTTTGACGCTGGCATCGACCGCAGCAGCGTCGATGTAGCCGATGGCGCCGGGAGTTGCGGCGACCGCCTTCTTCACGGCCTCGTCGCCGGCCACTTTCTTCGGCTTCTGGGCTTTCCCGGTGAACATCAGCTGGGACCAGTACGCTTTCATCTGTGCGGCATCCTTGCCGGTGACCTGGCGGTAGAAGGCGTTGCGCACGGCGGAACCTTCGTCCTGGTCGATCGGTACCGCGGTGCCGCCTCCCGGCAGGGCCAGCGACTTGGCAAGGAAGATCTGCGAGACCTGGGCCTGGGTCAGGGCACCGACATCGCTCTTGGCCGACACGACCACCACGACCCCCGCATGAGCCAGGGCACAGACGGACATCAGGGCAGTGGCGAGGAGCGCGTTCTTGATAGGAGACATGTACATGGTCGGGCTCCGGTCAGAACACGAAATCGACGGATGCCGAAATCAGGTTGTAGCCGCGGCCCGGCTCGAAGCCCGGCTGCACGTTGCCCAACCCACCGAAGGAACCGGCGTGATTCTCGATACGACTGCCCTGGAACTTGAGCGCCACGTTGTCGTGCACGTCCCAGCGCACGCCGACCGTGTAGCTGTGGCGGCTGTTGTTGTTCGAAAGCACGGCCATGTTGAGCAGCCCGATGGGGTCGAGGGCGCCTGGCGGCTCGAGTCCGCTGGTCTCCACGTGCGCGAACGTCACCCAAGGGGTCCAGGCGCCCTTGCGGATGCCGCCACTGACATAGCCCGACGTGGTCTTGCCGCTCAGGGACGGGGTGTAGTCCGCCTGGATCGCCTCGGCCCGCACGAACCAGGCGCCGGGATCGTAGCTGTAGCCCATGCCGCTGAAGCTCCCGTCGGTGCCGCGCGGGTCGAGGCGATCGGCAGCGGCGACCAGCTGCGGGATCGGCAACGAGCCATAGGTATCGAAGAGCTGGTTGATGGAGGGTGTCACGTAGGAGACGCGGCCACGGATGTGGCTGACCCGGAACGTGGAGGCACCGCGGTCCACTTGGACGCCGATCCCGCGCATGGCGGTGACTTCGGCCTTTTCCGAATCGATCCTCCCGTAGAACGCCTGGACACCCACGACGGTGTCGCCCGCGCTCAGCGTGTATTGGCCTTCGATGCCGTCCATGGGCAGCAGGTAGTTGTAGACCTCATGGGGCGGCCGCACCCACGGCATGGCATAGCCCACGCGCTGGTACTCCGACAGCATGTAGAGCGGTGCGGTGATGCGGCCGAGGCGCGCACTGAAAGACGGGGAGAAGCGGTACTTCACATGGGCCAGCGAGATCTCGGGGCGATACGAGGCGGTGACGGCATACTCGCTGACGGCTTGCAGGACGCCGGTGAAATCGTCGGTGAACGTCGCATCGACCTGCAGGGCGACGCGGGAATCCAGGCGCGCCGACGTGCTGTTGCTCGCACCCACGCCTTCTTCGGACTGGAAGTCCGGCGTGACGTCGGCCTGGTCTTCGGTGGAATGGGCTACGCCCAGGGTGCCGAAGCCACTCAGCTTGAACATCTGCTCGCGTTCCTGTGCGACCGCATTCTGCGTGCACCCGAGCACGATCGCGGTTGCGATCAGGCGGTGTCTGGTTTTCATGGGGTTTCTCTTGATCATGGTGTGGAATGATGCTGGCCGCGTCCGGGCATGACGGGTCGGATGTGAGGAGGCACATCGCGGCGTGACGTCGGGCCTGCGTTCACCGGAAGCAGTCCGGTTGCGCTTTAGGTATCGACTGTTCTGGATCGCGCTTAAGCGAAAGCGGTCACATCTGCCGCTAATGGGAGATCGGGGAAGGCAATCGCCTTCCCCGATGTCGGGTGTCGCCCATCGCGGAGTCGCGTTATGGCCTGCTCAGAACTCCTGCCAGTCGCCGTCGGCGAGGGCAGGTTCTGGCTTGCGTGCCACCGGCTTGCGAACGACGGCCTGCGGCATGGGCGAGACGCGCGGCGGCGTGGCCGGCTTCGCGGCTGCGGCTGGCGTGCGCACCGGCTGGCTGGACGCGGCCTGCAGCTTGAACACGGCGACGGATTCGCTCAGTTCCTGCGCCTGTTCCTCCATGCTGCGCGCGGCGGCGGTGGCTTCCTCCACCAGCGCGGCATTCTGCTGCGTGGCTTCGTCCATCTGGGTGATGGTCTGGTTGACCTGCTCGATGCCCGCGCTCTGTTCCTGCGAAGCGGCACTGATCTCGGTCATGATGTCGGTCACGCGCTGTACGCTGGCCACGATCTCGCCCATGGTGGCGCCGGCCTGGTGCACCAGTGCCGAACCATCGGCGACCTTGCCCACCGAGGTCTCGATCAGGTCCTTGATCTCCTTGGCCGCATTCGCGCTGCGCTGGGCCAGCGTGCGAACTTCCGACGCCACGACCGCGAAGCCGCGCCCCTGCTCGCCGGCACGCGCGGCTTCCACCGCGGCGTTGAGCGCCAGGATGTTGGTCTGGAAGGCGATGCCGTCGATGACGGAGATGATCTCGGCGATCTTCTTGGACGACTGTTCGATGTCGGTCATGGTGGTGACCACCTTGCCCACGACCTCGCCACCCTGCGAGGCGACGCCCGCGGCGCCGATGGCCAGCTGGTTGGCCTGGCGCGCGCTTTCCGCGTTCTGGCGCACGGTGGAGGTCAGTTCCTCCATGGACGCGGCGGTTTCTTCCAGGTTGGCGGCCTGCTGCTCGGTACGGCGCGACAGGTCGCTGTTGCCGCTGGCGATTTCCCCCGCCGCGGTATTGATGCTCAGCGCGGCCATCTGGATGCCGCCGACGATGTCCGTCAGCTGGCTGACGGTGGCATTGGCGTCGTCGCGCATGCTGGCGAACACACCGTGGAAGTCGCCTTCCATGCGGGCGATCAGGTCGCCGCGGGCGATGGCCTGCAGCAGGGTGGACAGTTCGGCCAGGTTGCCGTCGGTGGTCTCCATCAGCTGGTTCAGGCCGCCGATCATGTCGCGGAAATCGTACTGGTACTTGTCGATGTCGCCACGCTGGCTGAAGTCGCCGGATGCAGCCGCGGCCGCCAGACGCTTGATCTCGGCGTTGATCGCAGACAGATTGGCCTTGGTCGCATCCATGGCCTGGGTCAGCTGGGCCTTCTCGCCCGGCAGGCGATCCATGTCGATGGACAGGTCGCCGATGGCATAGCGCTGCATCACTTCCACCAGGCGCAGCTTCACCGCGATGTGCGAAGCGACAAGCGCATTGGTGTCGCGCACCATGCGGCCGTACTCGCCGGGGAACGCACTGTCGTCCATCCGGTAGCTGATCCGGCCTTCGTCATGGCGTGCCGCCATCTCGCCCTGCGCGGCGATGACCGCCTTCACCTGCGTCTGCATTCGCTGCATGGAGCCCAGCAGGTCGCCCAGCTCGCTGCGGTCGTCGATGACGATCTGGCGATCCAGCTGGCCTCGCGCCACGGCGTCGGCGACACCCATGACGTCGGCCATCGGGCGCACGATCGAGCGCGTGATCAGGACTGCCGCCGCGATGGCCAGCAGCATTGCCACCACCACCAGCAGCCCGATGGCCTTGATATTGGTGCTGTAGCCGGCCTGCTGGGCAGCCACAGCTCTGTCCAGTTCCTTCATCCTGTTGTCCAGCATCTTGGCGACGGTGTCCGCCACGGCCTGGCGCAGGTCGCCTGCGCCGCTGGCCGGCGTCAGGTCGCCCACCTTGACCGACTCCATCAGGAGCCGGCTGTTGTCGAAGTACAGCGCCGACTTGGCCAGCATCTGTTGATACAGTTCCTGCTCCTGCTTGTCCGAGATGCTGGTCCCGTAGGTCTTCAACAGCGCGTCGAACGCCTTGCCGCCCGCGACCATCTCACCCGTGTACTCGGCGACCTTCTCCGGGTCCTGGTAGCTGGCGACCAGGCCGCGTTCGCTGACGCGGTACTCGGCCAGCATCGTGGCCATGCGTCCCAGATCGCGGATGGCAGGCACCTCCTTGTTGGTGATCTCGACCACGACGTCCTGGGCCACACCCATCCGCTGCGCGGAGAAGGCGCCGGTCACGACAATGAGCAGGACGAGGACGGCGAAGCCGATGGCCAGGCGTTTTCCGATCTTGAGGTGCTTGAACATGAAGTCGATCTCGATAGCGTTCAGTGGGTAGGACCAGCGCATCCGGGGAAGCAGCGGTCCATGCTCGTGGTGCGATGTCTGTTCCGGAGTAACGGCGGAATGTGACAGTTCTGAATGACCGTTCGGCGGGAAGGTAAGCGCGCTTACCTGCGGGTCGACGGAATGCCCGCGCAGACCGTGACCGGCTGCGCGGGCGAGGCGGACTGCAGTATCAGAAATGCATCTGCGCGCGTAGCTGGAACACGGACGGGTCGGCGGAAAGCGCGCCACGCGTCGCGTCGCTCTTCACGTAGTTGGCCTGGAACTTGAAGTACGGCGTGATGTACCAGTTGGCGCCCAGCGTCCAGTTGTGTTCGCGGCCACCGGCGATGCCGTCGCTGTCCAGGTCGATGCGGCTGTAGCGGGCCAGCAGTTCCACGGCGCCGTAGTGGCCCTTTGGCTTGGGGTTGGTGACGTTGCCGCCGCTGTAGCCGCGCGATTCGCCGGTCACCAGCCAACTGGCGAGCACATAGCCGCCGTCCGCCGAGTAGGAGGGCAGGCCGAGTTCACGGGTGGTCTTCTGCCGCAGATACTCACCCTGCAGCGACCAGGGGCCGCGGATCCAGAGCGCTTCCAGGCCGGTGCGGTCGATGCGGTCCACGCGACTGAGCGTGCCGCTGTCCACGAAGCGGTAGGGCGTGAGCGTGGCTTCCGGCTTGGCGCGCCAGCGCACGCTGGGATGCACGGTCACGCCCAGGCCGTTGACCTCGCTGTCGGGACGCTCCTGCGCCGCAGCGATGCCCAGGTGCAACACGTCGCCCGCGGCCTTGCGCGGCGTCCAGGCCAGGCGGAAGGCGGCGGTGTCGCCCTTGTTGTTGCCCTGCAGGTCGGACTCGAAGAAGTAGCCGACGTTGGCGATGTAGCGCTCACGCTCGAACGCCCAGTCGATGCCGCTGCGACGTCCCTGGTAGAACGCCTGTGTGGGCAGAGACGGTTCCATCATCGACACGTGACGGGTCCCGGTATTGCCCTCGAAGCCCAGCGGCAGCTTCATCTGGCCGATCCGCAGCTTGCCGGCATCGCGACCGAACAGGGCCTTGGTCTCCAGGCGCAGGGCCACGTCGCTCCAGGTCTTGGCCTGGAAATCGAAGGTCGCACCGAAGTCGTACACGCCCTTGCGACGCAGGGTCAGGCCGATCTCCTGGCGACGCCAGGCGTCGTCGTCCTCCAGCGCAACACCGGCATAGCCTTCGCCCGAGAACGTGGCGGCATCGTATTGCAGGTTGCCGCCCAGGCTCAGCTCGGTGCCGCCGGCGAACGTGATCTTCGGCGGCCAGGCGGCGAGCTTGGTCTCGCCGTCGTCGGCGCGGGCGCCTGCATGCACGGCGAGAAGGGAGAGGGCGAGGCTGGAGAGGATGTACTTCATGCGTTTACCAATAGGGTAGAGGCGTGCGCCGCCGGGCGCCATCCATGCGGAGGGCGCGATGGAGCGGTCATGCGAGGAAGGATCAGGCCGCCTGCTGCATCCGGCGGGCGCGGACCAGGCCACCCACGTCGACGATGAGCGCCACGCGCCCGTCGCCGAGGATGGTGGCGCCGGAAATGCCGTCGATGCGGCGGTAGTTGTTCTCGAGGTTCTTCACCACGACCTGCTGCTGGCCGATCAGTTCGTCCACTTCCAGCGCCAGTTTCTGCCCATCGGCTTCCACCACCACCACCAGCGGGTCTTCGCTGCGCGCGGTGCCGTAGCGGTAGTACTCGTTCAGCGCCACCATGGGCAGGTACTCGCCGCGCACGCGCAGCACGCGGCCGTCGCCGGCCACCGTGCGCACGTCCTCGTCCTGCGGCTGCAGGGCTTCCAGCACATAGGTCAGGGGCAGGATCAGGGTTTCATCGCCGACCGACACCGCCATGCCATCCAGGATGGCCAGCGTCAGCGGCAGGCGGATCACCACGCGGGTGCCGTGGCCGGCGGCGCTTTCCAGCTGCACTTCGCCACCCAGCGCCTGGATGTTGCGGCGGACCACGTCCATGCCCACGCCGCGACCGGACAGGTCTGTGACCGCTTCGGCGGTGGAGAAGCCGGGCTGGAAGATCAGGTCCCAGACCTGCGCGTCGGTGGGGTTCTCGGGTACGGCCAGGCCACGCTCGGCGGCCTTGGCCAGGATGCGTTCGCGATTCAGGCCGCGGCCGTCGTCGCTGACTTCGATGACGATGTGGCCGCCCTGGTGCGAAGCCGCCAGGGTGATGGTGCCGGTCTCGTCCTTGCCCGCCTGCGCGCGCACGTCGGGCATTTCCAGGCCGTGGTCGATCGAGTTGCGGACCAGGTGCACCAGCGGATCGGCGATGCGTTCGATCAGGCCCTTGTCCAGCTCGGTGCCTTCGCCGATGGTGCGCAGGCGCACCTGCTTGCCCAGGCGCGCGGACAGGTCGCGGACCAGGCGCGGGAAGCGGCGGAACACGGCATCCACCGGCAGCATGCGCACGCCGATGACGGCTTCCTGCAGGTCGCGGGTGTTGCGCTCCAGCAGGTCCAGGCCGGCGAACAGGCGTTCGCACTGGGCCTGGTCGAGCATGCCGGAGACCTGCTTCAGCATGGCCTGGGTGATGACCAGTTCGCCGACCAGGTTGATCAGGCCGTCGATCTTGTCGACGCTGACGCGGATGGAGGTTTCGGCGGCATCGTTGGCCGCCGGCGCGGCGGCCGTGGCAGGCGCCTGCGTGCCGCCGGCGACCACCGCCGTCGCGGGCTGCGCGGCCACGGCGACGGCGTCGACCGGCACGGCGTTGCGCTGCATGGGCTGGATGTCCAGCTCGCAGTCGTCGACCACCCAGGCGAACACATCGTCCACCGCGCTGCGCGGCACCTTGCCGATCAGGCCCAGGTCCCAGGCCAGGTAGGCTTCCAGCGGATCGATCTGCTCGAAGCCGGGCAGGCGTTCCATGCGGCACGCGATTTCCAGCGGGCCCAGGTGCTCCAGTTCGCGCAGGATGCGCAGCGGATCATTGCCGCTCATGAACAGCGACGGTGCGGGCGTGAAGCCGATCTTCCAGCCTTCCGGCGTTTCGTCGGTCTTCGTGGCCGCGGCGGCCGGCGGAGCGGCGGGCGCTTCCTGGCCGGACAGCACCGCGTTGAGGCGGTCCTTGATGGCCTGCACGGCGGCGGGATCGGCCGGCGTGCCGTGTTCGGCTTCGGCCAGCAGGGCGCGCAGCACGTCGACCGAGGCCAGCATGGCGTCGACCGCCGGCGGGCTGACGGCGCGCTGGCCGGCGCGCAGTTCGTCCAGCAGCGTCTCCAGCACATGGGTCAGGCCGGCGATGGCATCGAAGCCGAACGTCGCCGACCCGCCCTTGATCGAGTGGGCCGCGCGGAAGATCGAGTTGATCAGGTCGCCGTCGCGGCTGCCCTGTTCCAGCGACAGCAGCCCGGCTTCCATCGCCTCCAGCCCTTCACGGCTTTCTTCGAAGAACGTGGCGTGGAAGCGCTGCATGTCCATGTTCATGGCGACGATGCCCTGGTGCGGTCGTAAGGGAGGCGGAGCGGGGAGGAAGGAGGATCAGCCCAGGACTTTCTGGACGGTGGCGACCAGTTGTTCCGGGTTGAACGGCTTGACCAGCCAGCCGGTGGCGCCGGCGGCCTTGCCCTCGGCCTTCTTGTCGGCGGCCGACTCGGTGGTCAGCATCAGCATGGGCGTGAACTTGTAGTCCGGCAGGCCGCGCAGCGCCCGGATCAGCGAGATGCCGTCCATGTTGGGCATGTTGACGTCGGTGACGACGGCATTGAACTTCTGCCCCTGCGCGCGACCCAGCGCCACCTGGCCATCTTCGGCTTCATCCACCGAGAAACCCGCCGAGCTGAGGGCGAAGGCGACCATCTGTCGCATCGAGGCCGAATCGTCCACTACCAGAATGCGTGCGCTCATGCGGCGTTCTCCACTTGTTGCGTGTTGTGTTCGTTGTCGTTTGCCAGGCCCAGCTGCGGCGCCAGGCCCAGCAGGCGCGCGGCGTCGCGGAAGCTCTGGCTGACCGCACTGAAATCGGTGGCCAGGCCGGCCTGCTCGCGCTGGCGCACGAAACTGCACAGCACCTGCAGGCTGGCGGTATGCACGCGCTGCACGGTGCCGGCGTCGAGCACCAGCGGTCCCGGCTGCGCGACATGTGGGGCCAAGTGCTGCTTGAGGTCGGTGGCGGCCTCGATACCGAGGTCGTCACCCAGGGGCACAGCGCTCATCGTGTCTCCGGAAAGGCGGCTCTAGTCGAGTATCGGCGCGACATGGCCGGTCTTGAGCGATGAATGTGAATGTGTGACGCAGTTGGTAAAGCGAGGAATGAGCGGAGAGGAGTGAGGAGTGAGCGAAAGCAGGCCGGGCGTTTACTCACTGCTCACTCCTCTCCGCTCACCACTCGCGTCACTGAAGTATCCGCGACGCATCCAGCAGGATCACCGCGCATTCGTTGAGGCGTGCCACGCCGCGGAACAGCGGATTGGACATGCGGCCGACACGGGCGTTGTCGGGTGATTCGATCTGCTGGTCGGTGAGGTTGGCCACGTCCTCCACCGCGGTGACGCGCAGGCCCAGGATCTCGCCATGCTCTTCCAGCACGACGATGCGGGTGGTGGCGTCGACCTCGACGGCGCGGCGGCCCAGGTACAGGCCCAGATCGATCACCGGCACCACCTGGCCGCGCAGGTTCATCACCCCCAGCATGTGCGGTGCGGCACCGCGCAGCGGCAGCAGGGTGGCGGGGCGCACCACTTCCTGCACCTTGAGCAGCTCCAATGCGTAGTGCTGCTGGTCGCAGCGCAGGCGCAGCCAGCGCGTCTTGCGCTCGGTGGCGCGACGGCGCTCGCCGGTATCCGGTGGCGTGGCCAGCAGGTACGGCGTGGCGGGCAGGGGCGCGAGCGCGCGAGGCGCCGCGGGTGCGACCGTCGGCGCGGGCGCGGGCGGCGTGGTCGGGGGAACAGGGGGGGGCGCCACGCGCGAGGTCGGTGCGGCGCCGCCATGCAGTTCGTCCAGCAGGGCTTCGAACTCGTCGTCACCGATCACATCCGCTTCCGCACCGGCGCGCACGGGCGCGACGGCCAGTGCCGGCGCCGCAGCGACGGGAGGCGGGACCGCCGGTTCTGCGACGGGCGGGGCCACGACAGAGGTCGGCACGCCGTCGCCATGCAACTGGTCGAGCAGGGCCTCGAACTCGTCGTCGCTGATCAGGTCGGCTTCGCTGCCAGCGCGGATCGGTGCCATGGAGAGGATCGGCGCCGATGGCGTGGCGTCGACAATGGGGGGCTCGGCCGCTGTGGCGTCGGTCTGGCGCGCAACGGCATCGACCGTCGCCACCGCCACGACGTGGGGCGTCGATGGGGTGGCCGCCGGCGCGGCCGCATCGCCGAGCAGGTCGAGCAGGTAGTCGTCGAGGGCGGCCGGCGTGTTCATGCGGCCTGCTCCGTATCGCGCGCCTCGGTCAGCAGCAGCCAGTCCAGCGCGCGCCGGTAGGCGGACAGTCCGCGGCCCGGGTACTGCGCGGAGGGGCTGGAGCGCGTCAGCGCGTCGACGCTGCAGATGCGGGTGTCGTTGGGAATGGCGTCGTTCCAGACGCGTTCGCCATATTCGTCCTGCATCGCCTTCAGCGTGTCCGCGCCGGTGCGCGTGCGCTTGTCGTACAGCGTGGGCAGGATCGACACCGGCAGCACGCGATGGCGCGAGCGCTGGATCATGTCCGCGGTGCGGCACATGCCCTTCAGCCCGTGCAGGGCCAGCGGCTCGGTCTGCGTGGGAATGATGACGTGGTCCGCCGCGGCCAGCGCGTTGACCATCAGCAAGCCCAGCGTGGGCGGGCAGTCGAACAGCACGAAGTCCCAGGCATGGCCGCCGCGTGCCAGTGCATTGGACAGCGCCAGCCCGAGGCCAGGCTGGGTGGCGCTGCGGCGCTCCAGCGTGGCCAGCGGGGTCTGCGCGGCGATGAAGGACAGGTTCTCGATCTCGGTCGCGCGCGTCAGGGTGGCCAGGGCGGGCGGCTGCTCGTCGAACAGGTCCAGCACGCCGGCCGGCTGCGGGTCGGTGGCCACGCCGAACGCACGCGTCAGCGAGGCATGCGGGTCCAGATCGACCAGCAGCACGCGATGGCCGCGCATGGCCAGGCCGCGCCCGAGGGCGAGGGTGGTGGTGGTCTTGCCGACGCCTCCCTTCTGGTTGGCGATTGCCCACACGCGCATCACTGGACTCCTTCATGGACCTGGGGCGCCGGCGGCGCTCCGGGCAGGGAGGTCGCGGCATGGGCCGGCAGCGGCGGCAGCGAGATCACTGACGGCGGCGCGACGGCTTCTCCCCCCACATGCAATTCCGGTGCCGGAGCGCCCGGGCTGGCCAGGATGATCAGCAGTACGCGGCGGTTGGCGTTGCGACCTTCATCGCTGGCGTTGTCGGCGATCGGCCGGAACTCGCCGTAGCCGATCATGGCCAGCCGCTCCGGCGGGATTCCGTCGCGGACGAACAGGTGGACCACGCTGGCGGCGCGCGCGGACGACAGTTCCCAGTTGGAGGGGAACTGCGCGGTGCGGATCGGGCGGTCGTCGGTGTAGCCCTCCACCCGCACCGAGTTGGGTACGCCGGCCAGCACCGTGGCGAGCTTGCCGACGGTTTCCTGGGCCTTCGGGTCCAGGGTGGCCGAGCCGGTGGCGAACAGGATGTCGCTGTTGATCTGTACTTCCAGCCACAGCGTGGAACGCTTGATGGTGACCAGCTTCTCGTCGATCAGCGGCGCCAGCGCGCGCTCCAGGTCGTCGGCGATGCGCTTGAGTTCGCCCTGGGCGCTCTGCAGGCCCTTGGCGTCCAGGGACATGTTCATCTGCGACGCCATCGCCGCCAGCAGGGTGACGTTGGGCGAGGGCGAGGGTGCGGACGGACCCTGCTTGGCCCCGGACTTGATGGGGGAGGGGCGGTCGAAGTCCGCGCCCTGCAGCTGGTGGTTGCCCACCTGCACCGGATTGATCGTGCGCGGCGCGCCGCCGAAGGCCGCCGTCAGTGCGTCGGCCATCACCCGGTACTTGCCCTCGTTGATGGTGGAGATGGCGTACATCACCACGAAGAAGGCGAGCAGCAGGGTCATGAGGTCGGCGTAGGGGATCGCCCAGGCCTCATGGTTGGCATGTTCCTCGTGCTTGTGCCGCCGTGCCATGGTCGCCCCCGGCTCAGTGCAGGAAGCCGGCCAGCTTGGCCTCGATGTTGCGCGGATTCTCGCCCTGCGCGATGGCGATCAGGCCTTCGATGATCATTTCCTGCTCGCGGCTGCGCCCGCCGATCACGCTCTTGAGCTTGCTGGCGATGGGCAGGAAGAACAGGTTCGCCGAGGCTATGCCGTAGATGGTCGCGGTGAACGCGGCGGCGATGCCGTGGCCCAGCTTGCTGGGATCGGCGAGGTTCTTCATCACCGCGATCAGACCGAACACCGCGCCGATGATGCCCAGCGTGGGCGCATAGATGCCCATGGCCTCGAAAACCTTCGCGGCGGCAAGGTCCTGGTGTTCCTGACCGTTGAGGTCGATCTCCATCATGTGCCGGATCGCTTCCGGCTCCACGCCGTCGACCAGCATCTGCAGGCCCTTCTTCAGGAACGGGTCGTCCTGCTGGTTGACCAGCGGCTCCAGGCCCAGCAGGCCCTGCTTGCGGGCGATGTTGCTCCAGTCGACGATCTCGGCGATCAGCGCCTCGCCGTCACTGCCCGGCGGGCGGATCACCCAGCGGGCGATCGACAGGGCGCGCTTGAACACCGGCGGCGGCGTATGCACCAGGATCGCGGCGATGGTGCCCAGGATCACGATGACGAAGGCGGCCGACGACCACAGCGACGACAGGCCCGCGCCCTTGAGGATGCTGCCACCGACCAGCGCGACCAGTGCCAGCAGGAGTCCGATGAGGCTGAAGATATCCATGTGCTGATCTATCGGCCCGATGCAGGCGGACTTGAGGTGAGCTTCTTGTAGGAGCGACGTGAGTCGCGACCGGGATCACACCCGGATCGTCGTTGTTGTGGGAGCGACGTGAGTCGCGATGGCCGCGGGACGGGATGGGAAAGGGTCGGGATGTCTGAAGGAAAGAGCTCGCGACTTACGTCGCTCCCACAACAGCCCGGCTCCCACAACGCCCGGCTCCCACAACGCCCGGCGCGCTATGCCGTCGCGCGCAGCCCGTCGACGTCCAGGATCAGCGCCATGCGGCCGTCGCCGATCAGGGTGGCGCCGGCATAGCCGGGCAGGCCGCGCACGGCGCGCGGCAGGGGTTTGATGACGACTTCCTCGCGGCCACGCACCTGGTCCACGATCAGGCCGAAGCGCTGTTCGCCCATCTGCAGCACCACGATGGTCAGCAGGGGTGCCATCACCGGATCCACGCGCAGCCACTGGCGCAGGTCGACCAGCGGGAGGGTATGGCTCTGGCGGTCGAGTACGGCCTGGCCGTCGAACCAGCGCAGGCTCTCGGAGGGCGCGTGCAGCACTTCCATCACGCGCGCCAGCGGCAGGGCGTAGACCGGGTCGCCGGCCTGCACCAGCAGCGTGGGAAGGATGGCCAGCGTCAGCGGCACGCGGATGACGAAGCGGCTGCCGCGGCCCACGTCGGAGTGGATGGTGATCTGCCCGCTGAGCTCGCGGATGCGCGACTGCACCACGTCCATGCCGACGCCGCGGCCGGAGATGTCGGTGACTTCGGCCTTGGTGGAGAAACCGGGCAGGAAGACCAGTTGCAGGCACTCGTCGTGGGACAGGCGGGCGGCGGCTTCGGGATCGATCAGGCCCTTCTCCAGTGCCTTGACGCGCAGGCGTTCCGGGTCGATGCCGGCGCCGTCGTCGCGGATCTCGATGGTGACGAAGTCGCCTTCCTGCTGCGCCGACAGGCGCACGTGGCCCTGCCGCGGCTTGCTGCAGGCTTCGCGCAGTGACGGCACTTCGATGCCGTGGTCGATCGCGTTGCGCACCAGGTGCACCAGCGGATCGGCCAGCGCCTCCACCAGGTTGCGGTCCAGCTCGGTATCGGCGCCGACCAGTTCCAGGTCGACTTCCTTCTGCAGCTGGCGGGCGACATCGCGCGCCACCTTGGGGAAACGCGAGAACACCTTGCCGACCGGCTGCATGCGCGTGCGCATGACGGCGGTCTGCAGGCGGGCCGTGGCGATGTCCAGGCTGCTGACGGCGCGGTCCAGCTCTTCGTCGCGGATGCGCGCCCGCAGCGTCTTCAGCCGGTTGCGCGACAGCACCAGCTCGCCGACCAGGTTGACGATGGCGTCCAGCCGCTTGGTGTCCACGCGGATGGTCTGCTCGGTTTCGCCGCCCGCCTTGGCGACCGGCTTGCCTGCAGGCGCAGGCTTGGGCGCGGGTTGCGGACGCGGCGGCGGTGCCGGCGAGGGTGCCGCCACCGTCGTCGGCACGCCGTCGCCGTGCAGTTGGTCCAGCAGCGCTTCGAACTCGTCGTCGGAGATCAGGTCGCCGCCCGACGCGGCGGCAGCGCCCGCTGCGGGCGGGGTCGCCGGTTTCGGTGCGGGTGCGGCATGGCCCTGCACGTCGAACTGGTCGATCAGGATCTGCGGCGCATGCGGCGGGTCTTCGCCGGCACCGATGGCGTCCAGCATCTGCTGCAACCAGTCCAGCGACTGTTGGGCGGCATCGAAATGCTGCGGTTCCAGCGTCGCCTGGCCGGCGCGCACCAGGCCCAGGGTCTCTTCGGCGGCATGGCACAGGTTGACCATGGGCTGGATGCCCAGGAAGCCCGCGCCGCCCTTCAGCGTGTGGAAGCCGCGGAACACCGCGTTGAGCTGCCCGCTTTCGGACGGGTCCTGTTCCAGCGTGACCAGCTGTTCGCCCAGCCGGTCGAGGATTTCCTGCGCTTCGATCAGGAAGTCGGCGGCGATTTCAGGGGTGACGGCGGACATGGGCGGGGCGGGTACCGGAACGGGCGATCAGCGGGAGGAGTCGAGCAGGCGCATCGCGTGCGCGTGGCGGCGACGCAGGATGCGGCCGGCCACGACATCGCAGACCAGCAGCACGCCCACGAACAGCAGGACGACGGGGTGGCGGGGGCGGCGGTCGGTGGAATCGGTCATGGCGGGTCTCCGGTGCCGCGTCGCGTTTCCGCCGGGCTACAGGCCCAGGCCGGACAGCAGGTCGTCGGCGTCGTCCTGCGAGAAGGCATTGCGGTCAAGACCAGCAACGGCCGGGCCGGCGAGTTCTGAACCCTTGCCGCTGTTTTTTTCCGGCGGCGGCAGGCCCAGCGCGCCGAAGCCTTCATGCACGCGCCGCACGATGCCGGCCACCCGGCGGATGATCTGGCCGGTGAGGTCCTGGTAGCTCTGCGCCAGCGCCATCTCGGACAAGCCCTTGCCGATGCGGTCCACCAACGCAGCCTGCTCGGGCGACAGATCGGTGCCCTTCAGCTGCGTGGCGTAGCCGCGGCACTGTTCGGCCAGATCCAGCGTCGTGTGGCTGGCCTGCTCGGTCATCTCGACCACGTGGTCCAGGCGCGCGCAGGCATCATCGAGCTCGCCGGCGTCGGTGGGGGGCAGTTCGCCCAGGGTCTGCGCCAGTTCGCGCGCCAGTCGCCCCAGGCCCTGCATCATGGGCTGGGTGCGCCAGGCCGCGATGGCGTCCAGTTCCCGGCGCCAGCCGGCTTCGTCGCCCTGTTCAAGGGCATCGAGCGCGTGCTGCAGCTTCTCCACCAGGGCCGCACGGGCGCTACCCACATCGGCGATGGCATTCATCAGGCGGCCGCTCCCAGGCGCTCGAAGATCTTGCCCAGCTTCTCTTCCAGCGTCTGCGCGGTGAACGGTTTGATGATGTAGCCGTTCACGCCGTTCTGCGCGGCTTCGATGATCTGCTCGCGCTTGGCTTCGGCCGTGACCATCAGCACCGGTAGGGTCTTGAAGCGGTCGTCGGCGCGGATGGCCTTCAGCAGCTCGATGCCGGTCATGCCCGGCATGTTCCAGTCGGTGACCACGAAATCGAAACTGCCCTGCGCCAGCGCGGTCAGCGCGGTGCTGCCGTCGTCGGCCTCGGCGGTGTTGATATAGCCCAGGTCGTTGAGCAGGTTCTTGATGATGCGGCGCATGGTGGAGAAATCGTCCACGATCAGGATGCGCATGTTCTTGTTGGTCACGGGTGCTCCGGTGCTGCGTGGACGGTGGGTCTGGTGGCGGTATCGGCCGGGGGAGGGAAAGGTTTAGGGAGCCTGCGACGTTGCCTTTGCAGGAGCGCCCTCGGGCGCGATGCTTGTCGCAGAAATTCAAGCAAGAGCATCGCGCCCGAGGGCGCTCCTACAGGTATGCATCGTCCGGGGTCACTCGTCGTCGCCCAGCCCTGCGTCCGCCTTCTCGAACACCTGCAGGCGGCCGCGCAGGCGCACCATGGCCTGGCCGTGGATCTGGCAGACGCGCGATTCGCTGACGCCAAGCACCGCACCGATCTCCTTCAGGTTGAGCTCCTGCTCGTAGTACATCGACAGCACCAGCTGTTCGCGCTCGGGCAACTGGCCGATGGCCTTCACCAGCTGCTGGCGGAACTCGCTGCGCTCCAGGTGCTGTTGCGGCGAGGGACCGCCGGTGCGGGTGGTGTTGGGTTCGCCATGGTCGTCGATGTGCGATTCCAGGCTCAGCACCTGTCCGCGCGCCGCGTCTTCCATCAGGCGCAGGTATTCGGGCAGCGGCATCTCCATGGCGCTGGCCACTTCGGTGGCGATGGCGGCACGGCCGGTGCGCTGTTCGATCTCGCGCACGGTGGCGGCGGCCTGGCGGGCGCGGCGGTGCACCGAGCGCGGCACCCAGTCGCCCCGGCGGATCTCGTCGATCATCGAGCCGCGGATGCGGATGGACGCGTAGGTCTCGAACGAGGCCCCCTGTTCGGCGTCGTAGCTGCGCGAAGCCTCCAGCAGGCCGATCATGCCGGCCTGGATCAGGTCGTCGATCTCCACGCTGGCCGGCAGTCGGGCGGCCAGATGGTGGGCGATGCGGCGCACCAGGTCGGCGTGCTGGGCGATGACGTCGTTGGCGGCGGTGCGCTGCACCGCGCGGTACTGGGCGGCGGCGGTGTTCATGCGGCCACCCCGCGCTGGATCAGGCGTTCCACGAAGAACTCCACGTTGCCGCGGGCGCCGACCGGGGGTTGCCAGCGCGCCGTGGTGCGGGCGATCTCGGCGATCGCGCGCGCCGACGGGCTGCCCGGATAGGCCTTCACCACCGCCTGCTGGCGCTGCACGGCGCGGCGCAGCCAGTCGTCCTGCGGCACGGCGCCCAGGTAATGCAGGGCCACGTCGCCGAGGAAGCGTTCGCAGACACGCGCGAGCTTCTCGTACAGTTTCCGGCCTTCGTTGGGGTCGCGCACCATGTTGGCGATCACGTGCACGCGGTCCAGGCCGCGTTCGCGCGCCAGCACCTTGATCAGGGCGTAGGCGTCGGTGATCGAGGCCGGCTCGTCGCAGACCACCACCACGGTGTCCTGCGCGGCCTGGCAGAAGGTCAGCACGCTGTCGGTGATGCCGGCGGCGGTGTCGACCACCATCACGTCGAGCGCGCGTTGCAGTTCGGAGAACACATGGACCAGGCCCACATGTTCGGCGGGCGTCAGTTCGGCCATGTGGCGGAAACCCGACGACGCCGGCACCACCATCAGGCCTTCAGGACCTTCCAGCAGCACGTCCTCCAGCTGGCAGCGGCCGGCGACGAGATCGGCCAGGGTGAACTTGGGCGACAGGCCGAGCAGCACGTCCACGTTGGCCAGGCCCAGGTCGGCGTCCATCAGCAGCGTGCGCTTGCCCATTTCGGCCAGCGATACCGCCAGGTTCACGGACACGTTGGTCTTGCCCACGCCGCCCTTGCCGCCGGTCACGGCGATGACGCGCACCGGATGGAAGGCGCCGGGCAGTGGGGGCGTGCTGCGGGGGTTGGTCTGCAGCAGGGGGTCAGGCGACATGGGTGGCCTCGGTCGAGCAGGGTTCGTCGGCTTCGCGGCGCAGCTGGTCCAGCCGCAGCACGAGGTGGGCGCTGTTGGCGCGGTGGAGGTCGTCGGGCACGCGCTGGCCGTCGGTCACCCAGGCCATCGGCAGCTGGTGGTCCACGACCACCGACAGCGCACTGCCCAGGCGACCGGTTTCGTCCAGCTTGGTCAGCACCACGCCCTGTGGCTGCACGGTGCTGAAGCGGCGGACGACTTCGTCCAAATCGGCGAAATGGGAATTGGCCGGCAGGCAGAGCAGGGTCTGCACCTGGCCGGACGCGCGCAGCCAGTTGAGTTGGCCCACCAGGTTGCGGTCGCGCTGGCCCAGGCCGGCGGTGTCTATCAGCACCAGCTTGTAGTCGCGCAGGCGTTCCAGCACCAGCGCCAGGCCCTGTGCGCTGTCGGCCTCGTGCACGGCGATGCCCAGTTGGCGGCCGTAGCCGTGCAGCTGCTCGCGGCCACCGATGCGCACGGTGTCGGTGGTCACCAGGGCCACATCGCGCGCGTTGTGGCGCTGGGCGAAGCAGGCCGCCAGCTTGGCGATGGTGGTGGTCTTGCCGGCCCCCGTGGGGCCGACCAGGGCGACCACGCCGCCGGTTTCCAGCGGATCGGCCTCGGTGACGGGCAACTTCTTCGACAGCAGTCCCAGCATCAGGCCGCGACCGCGATGGGCCTCGGTGTCGGCGGGAATCTGCAGGGCGATGTCGCGGGTGATGCCGGCGTCGAAGCCGTAGTCTTCCATCAGCTCCATCGCCTGCATGCGCACCGGCGACCCGCGCAGGCGTTCGTCGGTAAGGCGGTGCATCTCGCGTTCGATCATTTCGCGCATCGCCGCCAGTTCGCCGCGCATCTGCACCAGCTGCGCGTCGCTCTCGCGCGCGTCGGCGGCGTTGTCGGCCACCACGGTCAGCGTGGGCACGGTGACGGCGGCCGGGGCGGGGACGGTGTCCGCGGTGGGCAGGCGCGCAGCGGGCAGGGTGGCGACCTTCGGCGCAGGCGCCGGTTCCGGCAGCGCGACCGGCGGCGCGATCGACGGCAGCAGTGCGTCCAGGTCCAGGGTGTCGTCGATGTCCGCGCGCACGGCGGTACGCGGACGCGGCGGCGCGGCGGGTTCGGCGTGCGATGCGACGGCAGGTGCCGGTTCGTTGGCGGGCGCTGCGGGCAGGCAGGCGGCCAGCTTGGCGGCGAAGGATGTGGGTTCGATCAGCTGCGGGGCGATGTCGCGCAGGGGTTGGCCGGGCGCGAAGCGCGGCGGCGCTTCGTTGGCGGCGGCGACCGGCGGTGCGACCACAGGCGCCACCGGCATGCGCGGCGTGGCCACGGGGGTCTCGGGACGCGCCGATCCCGACACGACAGGTGCCGGTGCGCTCTGGCGACGCGCGAAGTAATTGGCGGCGGCCTCGGCGGGGGACAGCGACGCTGCGGCCGTTGCGGGTACCGCGGCGTTCGCGTCGGTGTTCGCGGCGCGGTTCGGCGCGGCCGGGTCCAGCAGCGGATGCAGCGGGGGGGTCGCGGCGGCCGGGCGCATCGCCTCCAGCGTGTGCTTCACCAGTGCCTCGTCGTAGTTGCTGGCGGCGACGATCTCCACGCCGTCCTCGGTGACGCGGTTGGACAGGATCACCGCGTCCGGGCCGTGTTCCTGACGGACCATGGCGAAGGCGGTGCGCATGTCGGGAGCGACGAAGCGTTTGATTTTCATGTCAGGGGCCGGGATTCGGGATTGGGGATTCGGGATTCGTCAAGGCAACAGCAAGGCTCGGCACGCTGCCGTTTTCGTCGATGAGGATTTGTTCCACTTTTCATTGCCATGCCATCTCTCCGATCCCGGGAGACCCGCGGTTGCGAATCCCCACTCCCCACTCCCCAATCCCGGCTTTCAGCTGATCGTGCCGACCAGCTTCAACCGCTTGTCCTCGGGCACCTCGCTGTAGGCCAGCACCGACAGCGAGGGGACGCTGTGGCGGACCAGGCGGGCGAGGGCGGCGCGGACCGAACCCGGTACCAGCACCACCGCAGGCTCGCTGCGGGCTTCCTGCTTGGTCACCACGTCGGCGAGGCTCTGGTGCAGGCGTTCGGCCAGTCCCGGTTCCAGCGCCGCGCCGGTTCCCTGGGTGCTGTCCTGCAAGACGCGTTCCAGATTCGGCGCCAGGGTGTAGACGGGCAGCTCCGGGGTCATGCCGGAGATTTCCTGCACGATGAAGCGCCCCAGCGAGGTGCGCACGGCGGCGGTGAGCGCGGCCGGGTCGCTGTTCTGCGGCGCGAACTCCACCAGCGACTCCACGATGCGGCGCAGCTGGCGGATCGGCACGCGCTCGACCAGCAGGTTCTGCAGCACGCGCACCACGGTGGCCAGCGGCAGCGTCTTGGGCGTGAGGTCCTCGACCAGTTTGGGCGCGCTGCGTCCCAGCTGCGACAGCAACTGCTGCACTTCTTCGTGGCCCAGCAGTTCCGGCGCGTGTTCGCGGACCAGGTGGGAGAGGTGCGTGGCCATGACGGTGGCCGGATCGACCACGGTGTAGCCCAGCGATTCGGCGGTGGCCTTCTGGTGGGACTGGATCCACACCGCATCCAGGCCGAAGGCCGGGTCCTTGCCGGGGATGCCGTCGATGGCGCCGAAGGCGCCGCCGGGGTCCAGGGCCAGTTCGCGGTCCGGATGGATCTCGGCCGTGGCGACGGGGACGCCGTGCACCAGCAGGCGGTAACCGTTGGAGGGCAGTTCCAGGTTGTCGCGGATGTGCACCGGCGGGATCAGGAATCCCAGATCCTGGGTCAGCTTGCGGCGCACCGCCTTGATGCGCGACATCAGTTCGCCGCCCTGGTTCTTGTCGACCAGCGGAATCAAGCGGTAGCCCACTTCCAGGCCCAGCGGATCGACCGGGCGCAGTTCGTCCCAGGTCAGCTCCGCGTTGCGGTCGGGTGCGCCGGGGGCGGGCAGGGCCGCGACATCGCCGGTGGCGGCTTCGGGCCCCTCCTGCGTGCGCTTCCACATCTTCCAGGCCAGGTAGCCCAGGATCGCGGCCAGCGTCAAAAAGGCGACGTTGGGCATGCCCGGCACCAGGCCGACCAGGCCCAGCACGCCCGCGGCCACCGCCAGCGCCTTGTGCTGGCCGAAGGCCTGGCCCATCACGGCCTGGCCCATGTCCTGCGAACGGGAGGCGCGGGTGACCAGCATGGCCACCGCCGAAGACACCAGCAGCGCCGGCAGCTGCGCCACCAGGCCGTCGCCGATGGACAGCAGGGTGTAGGTGGACGCGGCCTCGGCCGCCGGCATGCCGTGCTGGGCCATGCCCACGGCGAACCCGCCGACCAGGTTGATGAACAGGATCAGGATGCCGGCGATGGCATCGCCGCGGATGAACTTGTTGGCACCGTCCATCGCACCGTAGAAGTCGGCTTCCTCACGGACTTCCTCGCGGCGCGCCTTGGCTTCCTCGCGGGTCAGGATGCCGGCGTTGAGATCGGCGTCGATGGCCATCTGCTTGCCTGGCATCGCGTCCAGGATGAAGCGCGCCGACACCTCGGAAATACGGCCCGCGCCCTTGGTGATCACCACGAAGTTGATGATGGTCAGGATGGCGAACACCACGATGCCGACCGCGTAATTGCCGCCCACCACGAACTCGCCGAAGGCCGCGATGACCTTGCCGGCCGCATCATGGCCGTTCTGGCCGTTGAGCAGGATCACGCGGGTGGAGGCCACGTTCAGCGCCAGGCGCAGCATCGTGGTCATCAGCAGGATGATGGGGAAGATGGTGAAGTCCAGCGGCCGCTTCACGTAGATCACGGCCAGCAGCACCACCAGCGAGATGGCGATGTTGAAGCTGAACAGCGCGTCCAGGACCGGCGGCGCCAGCGGCACCACGATCATGGCCAGCAGCGCCAGCACCACCAGCGGCGCGCCCAGGCCGTTCTTCAGCATCTCCATCCAGCGCACGCCGCCGGCGGCCGGTTGCGCGCTCATGCCTTGCCCCCATGCTCATCCACGTCCACGGCGGGCATGTCCGGATGCGGGGCTTCGCCCACGCGCCAGGCGCGCAGCTGGTACACGTAGGACAGGATCTGGGCGACGGCGGCGTACAGTCTCACGGGGATCTCCCGGCCAAGCTGTCCCTCCCGATACAAGGCGCGTGCCAGCGGGGGCGCGGAGACGATGGCGATGCGGTGGGCGTCGGCGACTTCGCGGATGCGCAGGGCCAGTTCGTCCACGCCCTTGGCCACCACGGTGGGTGCGCCCATCTGGCCGGCCTGGTACTTCAGCGCCACGGCGTAGTGGGTGGGGTTCACCACCACCACGTCGGCGGTCGGGACCTCTTCCATCATCCGGCGCTGCGACAGCTGGTGCTGCATCTGCCGGATGCGGCCCTTCACTTCCGGGCTGCCTTCGCTCTCCTTCATCTCCTCGCGCAGTTCCTGGCGCGTCATCTTCAGCTTCCGCAGCCAGTTCCACTTCTGGTAGGGCGCGTCGATGGCGGCCAGCAGGATCAGCCCGCCGGTGGTGGCCAGCAGCAGGGTGCTGGTGAACGTCAGCCCGCTGCGCACGGCCTGTTCCAGCGGCATGGTCAGCAGTTCGCGCAGGGGGTTGAGCCCCAGCTTCACGCAGATCGCCGCCGCGCCGCCGATCAGGGCCACGCGCAGCAGCGACTTCAGCAGTTCGGCGACGCTTTCGGCGCCGTACAGGCGCTTGAGGCCGGCAGCCGGGCTGAGACGCTTGAAATCGGGCATCAGCGCCTTCTGCGAGAACTGCAGGCCGCTCATCGCCACCGGCGCCACCAGGCCGGCGAGCACGCAGATGCCGGCCACCGGCGCGATCACGGCGAGCAGCTTGAGCAGCAGCAGCCCCACATGACCGAACAACTGGTCAGGCTGGCGCATCAGTGCCGCATCGGGGGTCAGGGCGATCTTCATCCAGCCCAGCGCGTTGCGGGCGAGGGAAGGCCCCATCGCGATGATCGCCAGCACGCCCGCCCCGAACACCGCTGCCGTCGCCAGCTCGCGCGAGCGCGGGATGTTGCCCTGTTCACGGGCTTCGCGGCGTCGTTTTTCGGTAGGGAGTTCTGTGCGTTCGCCGCTTTCGTCCTGCTCAGACATGGCGTGTTTCCGACGGGGTCGGGGCGGTCAGTGCAAGTCCCGTTCCACTCCGCGGACGCGGCGCGACATGGAATTGTCTAACGCTGTCCCGCGCGGCTAGCATCTGGCGGATGCTGTTCCGCGCCCTCCGCCGACCCCGCTGCCTGCTGCTGCGCCTGCCTGCGCTGGCGCTGCTGTTGCTGGCGGTGCTGGCCAATCCGGTGCTGGCCTCGCTGGGCGATCTGCACGAACTGGGCAGCCGCGGGGAACACCTGCATGCCGTGTCCGAGCACGGCGATGCGGCATCGGGGCACGAACATGCGGATGGCGAGGCCGGCGAGGGCGACCTGCTGCACGCGCTGATGCATGCCAGCCATTGCTGTGGCCATCTGACCGCCATCGTGCCGGCGCCGATCGCGCTGCCCGGCATGCCGCCGGCGTCGGCGGCGCCCCTCGCCGACACCGTGCCCCTGCCGCCGTCGCGGCCGGCGTCGCTGCTGCGTCCTCCGATCGTCGCGTGACGGCCGTGCCGGGCCGAGCTTGCTCCGTCCGGCGTTCCATCACCGACTTCCCGGAGACTCCCCATGTGGTTGCGACTGGCGGCACTGGCCGCCCTCGCGATCGCGCCGTGCGTGCATGCGCAGGCGCCATCGCCCATTGTTCCCCCTGATGTCCTCACGCTCGACGATGCCGTCGCGCGCGTGGCCCGTATCCATCCCGACCTGCGCCTGATCGATGCCCGCCGAGGCGGACTGCAGGCGGATTTCGACGCCGCGTCGCTGCGGCCGGCCCTGCGCGCGGGGCTGGACATCGAGAACGCGCTGGGCAGCGGGGATGCGCGCGCCTTCCGCCAGACCGAGACCACCCTGACCCTGGCTGGCGTGCTCGAGCGAGGCGGCAAGCTGGATGCGCGGCGCACGCTGGCGCAGGCCCGCATCGACGCGCTCGCCCTGCAGCGCGAGACGCAGCGGCTGGACCTGCTGGCGGATGTGGCGCGCCGCTATCTTGCCGTCGCAGCGGCGCGCGCCCGGAAGACCATCGCCGAGCAGGACATCGCCCAGCGCCGGCGGACCGTCGCCGGTGCACGCCAACGACTGCAGGCCGGCGCATCGCCGGAATCGGTCGTGCTGACGGCGGAGGCGGCGCTCGCGCGCGCCGAACTCTCGCGGGCGCGCGCGGAACAGCAGGAGGTCGCCGCGCGCCAGCATCTGGCCGCACTGTGGGGCGAACGCGCACCGCGTTTCGACATCGCGCCGGCCGATCCGCTGGCATTGCCCGACATCGCGGATGCGGCGGAATTGGCCGCGCTGCTCGACGGCACACCGGAACTGGCCCAGTTCGCAGACGAACGCCGCGTGCGCGAAGCGCGCGTACGCCTGGCCCGTACCGCGGCAACCCCCGATGTGGACTGGCAGGTGGGCGTGCGTCGCCTGCAGGAGGGCGGCGACATGGCGCTGGTCGGCGGCGTGTCGCTGCCGCTGGGCGCCGCGCGCCGAGCCGGTCCGGAGATCCGGTCCGCCGAGGCCGACCTCGCGGCGCTGGAGATCGAGCGCGAATCGCGCGACATCGCGCTGTACTCGACCCTGGCCGACGCGCATGGTCGTTATCAAGTAGCGCAGCTCGATGTACAGCGCACGCGCACCGATGTGCTGCCGCGCCTGTTGCGTGCCGAGCAGGCGGCCGAGCGCGCGTACCGCGCGGGCGCCATCAGCTACCTCGAATGGGCGCAATTGCAGTCAGAGACCACGGCGACCCGTCGCCAGCAACTGGACGCCGCGCTCGACGCGCAGGCGGCCCTGATCGAAATCCAGCGGCTCACCGGGCAGGCGTTCGTCGCCGTCCCTGCCGCTTCACCGGAAGGAACGACCCCATGACCCTGCGACCCCTGATCGGCGCGCTCGCGCTTTCCCTGTTGCTGGTCGCCTGCGGCGGCCAGGACGACCATGCCGAAGCTGGCCATGGCCACGAAGGCGAGGAACACGGCGCGGAAGAAGCCGCACGCGGCGAACACGGTGGCCGGTTGCTGACACAGGACGGCGTCACCGTCGAGCTCGCCATCGCCGAGAGCGGCACGCCGCCGACGTACCAGGCCTGGCTCTATCGCGACGGCAAGCCGCTGCCGGCGACCGCGGGGACAGTCGAGGTGCGGCTGGTCCGCCTGGGCGGCGTGCGCGAGACGCACACGCTCGTGCCGCAGGCCGATGGCAGCCTGTTGGCCAAGAGCGTGGTCGGCGAACCGCATTCCTTCGACGTTGAAGTGATCGCCCGCGTGGATGGCAAGGACCTGCGCTGGACCTACGACAGTTACGAGGGACGCACCACGATCGCCAGGAAGATCGCCGAAGACTCGGGCATCCGTGTCGCGCCCGCACAGCCCGGCGTGATCGCCGACGAGCACGAGGTGCAGGGCCTGCTGACGCCGGTGGAAGGGCGCGTGGCCAACCTCGCCGCGCGCTTCCCGGGGCCGATCCGCCGTCTGGCCGTGAATGTCGGCGACCGCGTGCGGGCCGGGCAGGCGCTGGCGACCGTGGAAAGCAATCTCAGCCTGACGACGTACACGGTGACCACGCCGATATCCGGTGTGGTGCTGGCGCGCAACGCCACGGTGGGCGGCGTGGCCGGTGAAGGCGCCACGTTGTTCGAAGTCGCCGACCTGTCGTCGCTGTGGGTGGACCTGCACATTTTCGGCGCGGACGCGCAGCACATCGTGCCCGGCGTGCCGGTGACGGTGACGCGGCTCAGCGACGGCGTCACCGCGCAGACCACGCTGGAACGCGTGCTTCCCGGCACGGCGACGGCCAGCCAGAGTACGGTGGCGCGCGCGACGCTGGCGAATGCCGATGGCCTGTGGCGGCCGGGTTCGGCGGTGAAGGCGCGGATCACGGTGGAACAGCAGCCCGCCGCGCTCGTCGTGCCGGTGGCGGCGCTGCAGACGTTCCGCGACTGGACCGTGGTGTTCGTGCGCGTCGGCGAGACGTACGAAATCCGTCCGATCGAACTGGGCAAGCGCGATGCCGAACGCATCGAGGTGTTGTCAGGCCTCAAGGCAGGCGATCAGGTCGTGGTGGAGCAGAGCTACCTGGTGAAGGCCGACATCGAGAAGTCGGGGGCCTCGCATGACCACTGATGCCACGATCCCGACGCCGCAAGGCCTGCTCGAACGCATCCTGCGCTTCGCCATCGCGCATCGCTGGCTGATGCTGGCGCTGACGGTCGCGCTGGTTGCCGTCGGTAGCTGGAGTTTCAGCCGGCTGCCCATCGACGTCACGCCCGACATCACCAACGTGCAGGTGCAGATCAATACGCAAGTGGACGGCTATTCGCCGCTGGAATCGGAACAGCGGGTGACGTTCCCGATCGAGACGGCACTGGCGGGACTGCCGGGACTGGACTACACGCGCTCGATCTCGCGCTACGGGCTGTCGCAGGTGACCGCGGTGTTCAAGGACGGCACCGACCTGTACTTCGCACGCCAGCAGGTCGCCGAGCGCCTGCAGCAGGTCAAGTCGCAGCTGCCCGCGGGACTGGAACCGGAGATGGGCCCCATCGCCACCGGCATGGGCGAGATCTTCATGTACACGGTGGAAGCCGACGCGAAGGCGCGCAAGGCGGACGGCACACCGTTCACCGCCACCGACCTGCGCACGTTGCAGGACTGGGTCGTGCGTCCGCAACTGCGCAACGTGCCGGGCGTGACCGAGGTCAACACCATCGGCGGCTTCGCACGCCAGATCCACATCACGCCGGACCCGGCACGACTGGTCGCGCTCGGCTTCACCCTGCACGACGTGGTCACGGCGGTCTCCGCCAACAACCAGAACGTCGGCGCGGGTTACATCGAGCGCAATGGCCAGCAGTTCCTCGTGCGCGCACCGGGGCAGGTCGCCGACCTGGAGGGCATCCGCGACATCGTGCTGGACCGGCGCGAGGGCGTGCCGATCCGCGTGCGCGATGTGGCCCAGGTGGGCGAAGGCCCGGAGTTGCGGAGCGGTGCGGCGACGATGGACGGCCGGGAAGTCGTGCTGGGTACCACCTTCATGCTGATCGGGGCCAACAGTCGCGAGGTCGCGCAGGCCACCGCGGCACGCCTGATCGAGGCGAATCGCAGCCTGCCTGCGGGTGTGCGCGCAGTACCGGTGTACGACCGCACCACGCTGGTCGACCGCACCATCCGCACGGTGGCGAAGAACCTGGTGGAGGGCGCGCTGCTGGTCATCGCCGTGCTGTTCCTGCTGCTGGGCAACGTGCGCGCCGCGCTCATCACCGCGGCGGTGATTCCGCTGGCGATGCTGTTCACGCTGACCGGGATGGTCCGTGGCGGCGTGTCCGGCAACCTGATGAGCCTGGGTGCGCTGGATTTCGGCCTGATCGTGGACGGCGCGGTCATCATCATCGAGAACTGCCTGCGCCGTTTCGGCGAACTGCAGCACGCGCTCGGCCGCGCGCTGACCGAGGAAGAACGCCTGGACGCGACGGCGTCCGCGACCGCCGAGGTCATCCGACCCAGCCTGTTCGGCCTGGGCATCATCACCGCGGTCTACCTGCCGATCTTCGCGCTCACCGGCGTGGAGGGAAAGATGTTCCACCCGATGGCGATCACGGTGGTGCTGGCCCTGACCGGCGCGATGGTGCTGTCGTTGACGTTCGTGCCGGCCGCCATCGCGCTGTTCCTGCGCGGCAAGGTGCAGGAGAAGGACACGCGGCTCATGCAGTGGGCGCGTCACGCCTACGCGCCCGCACTGGCATGGGCACTGCGCCGGCGCGGGCCCGTGGTGGCCGGCGCGTTGGCGACGGTGGTGCTGTGCGGCCTGCTGGGCACGCGCCTGGGCTCGGAGTTCGTGCCCAGCCTGGACGAAGGCGACATCGCCATGCATGCGATGCGCATTCCCGGCACCAGCCTGGACCAGGCCGTGCACATGCAATCCACGCTGGAGGCGCGGATCAAGCAGTTCCCCGAGGTCTACCGCGTGTTCGGCAAGCTCGGGACCGCCGAGGTGGCGACCGATCCGATGCCACCCTCGGTCGCCGATACCTTCATCATGCTCAGGCCGCGCAGCGAATGGCCCGACCCGCGCAAGACGAAGGCGGCGCTGGTGGCCGAGATCGAATCCGCGGTGAAGCAGATACCGGGCAACAACTACGAGTTCACCCAACCCATCCAGATGCGCATGAACGAGTTGATTTCCGGCGTGCGTGCGGACGTGGCGATCAAGGTTTACGGCGACGACCTGGATACGCTGGTGAGGCTCGGCGAACAGGTGGAGACGGTGGCGAAGGCGGTGGACGGCGCGGCCGACGTGCGGCTGGAGCAGGCCACGGGCCTGCCGCTGCTGACCATCACGCCGGACCGGCAGGCGCTGATCCGCTACGGCCTCAATCCCGGCGACGTGCAGCACACCGTCGCGACCGCCGTCGGTGGCGAAGTCGCCGGCCAGTTGTTCGAAGGCGACCGCCGCTTCGACATCGTCGTGCGGTTGCCGGAGGTGTTGCGTCAGGATCCCGCAGCGCTCCATGACCTGCCGATTCCGCTCGGCGGCGACGGCAACCTGGACGAATCCACGCGCACGCCGGCCTGGCAATCCGGCGCGCCCGGCACCGTGCCGCTGCGCGAGGTCGCCACGATCGCGACGACGCTGGGCCCGAACCAGGTGAACCGCGAGAACGGAAAGCGCCGCGTCGTGGTGACCGCCAACGTGCGCGGCCGCGATCTGGGTGGGTTCGTCGCCGAGCTGCGGCAGCGCATCGACGCCAACGTCGAGATTCCCGCCGGTTACTGGGTGGACTACGGAGGTACGTTCGAGCAGCTGATCTCCGCCGGCCAGCGGCTGGGCGTGGTGGTGCCGGTCACCCTGGTCCTCATCTTCGCGCTGCTGTTCTGGGCGTTCGGATCGGCCGAGGATGCGGCCATCGTATTCACCGGCGTGCCGCTGGCGCTCACCGGCGGAGTGGTGGCGCTGGCGCTGCGCGGCATCCCGCTGTCGATCTCCGCCGGCGTGGGCTTCATTGCGCTGTCCGGCGTGGCGGTGCTGAACGGCCTGGTGATGATCGCCTTCATCCGCAAGCTGCGCGAGCAGGGCGCGGATCTGGACACGGCCGTCGTCGACGGTGCGCTGGGGCGCCTGCGACCGGTACTGATGACCGCGCTGGTGGCCTCGCTGGGCTTCCTGCCGATGGCGCTCAATGTCGGCGCCGGATCGGAAGTGCAGCGCCCGCTGGCCACGGTGGTGATCGGCGGCATCGTGTCGTCCACGCTGCTGACCCTGCTGGTGCTGCCGGTACTGTACCGGTGGTGGCATCGCCACCAGGAGGTACGCGGCTGACGTCGCCTAGAACAGGTCGTCCGCGATCACGTAGCTGTCGCGGCCGGCCGACTTGGCGCGGTAGAGGGCGGCGTCCGCGCGCGAGAACCAGTCGTGCCAGGTCTTTTCCTGTTCGCGCAACATCGCAGCGCCCAGCGATATGGTGATGCGGCCGCCAGGACCGCGCAGCGAGCTGCGGACGGCCTTGCGAAGGCGTTCGGTCGCGGCTTCCAGGTCTTCCGTGCCGTCCAGCTCCAGCAGGGCCACGAACTCCTCGCCGCCGAAGCGGAACACCTGGTCGTTGCGTCGCATCTCGAAGCGCAGGATGGAGGCCAGGTCGGCGATGGCCGCATCGCCGGCCGCATGGCCGTACTGGTCGTTGACGTCCTTGAAATGGTCAAGGTCCAGCACGACCAGGCCGAAGCGGCGTTCGCCGCGCTGGAACCGTCCCACCGCGTCGGCCAGGGCGCGTTCCATGCTGCGCCGGTTCGGCACGCCGGTCAGCGCGTCGATCGCGGCCAGACGTTCCAGCTGCACGCGGTCGTCCTGCGTGCGGGCCGCGAAGATCAGCGAGAACACGGTGATCAGGCTGGCGCTGACAAGCACGGATGCGGCATGCACGCCGTCGTGGAAGAAGCCGGGGATCAGTTGCATCCCCACGATCAGCAGCGTGTTGCAGACCACCGCCATCCAGCGGTGCGCGATGAAGAAGTTGGTCAACAGCACCAGGTAGGTCCAGGTGAGCGCCGTATGGCCCAGCAGCAGGCAGGCACCGAAGGTGGCGGCGGAGTTGAGCGCCGCCAGCACGTTGCCGGCACGCAGGCTGTCGCCCCCGCGCCAGGCATGGATCACCGGTGCCGCCACCGCCGCCACGACGGCCAGGTCGAACCACGCCTTCGTCCATTCGCCGACCCACATCCGGTAGACACCGAACGAGGCGATGGTCGCCGCCGCGGTGAAGCCCAGCAGGACGATGATATCCAGGCGGAAGTCTCGGCGTTTCGGCTTCATGGACAGGGCCGGATGCGGGCGATGGGGATCGGGGTTCTCGCGGCTCAAGGGAAAGTGAGAGGACAGGGCTGCGCCGCGCAGTGTAGGCGCTTGCCCGAAGTGGGGAGTGACGATGATCACGCTTGGCTGGGCTTGCACGGGCGGTGGCTCGCATGCGACGCACATTCGCGCCACGATGTCACCAGCTGTTCAGGCGGGCCTCCGAAGACTGCGCCCACACGTTCGAGGAGGAAGGACATGAAAGCACTGAGAACCGCCGTCATGGTCGCGTCGCTGGGCTGGGCGGTCGCATCGTCGATGCCGGTACAGGCACAGACCGTGGGTTACAACATCCGCACGGGCGATGTCTGGGTGGATGCGCGTCTGGGCGAAATCAACGATTACGGCCGCCGCTACCGCGATCCGTTCGTGTCGGAGATGACGGGCTACTACGGCGCGCCGCGCTCGCTGGTGCTGGATCTGCTGGATCGGCGGGGCTGGGCGCCGGCCGACGTGTACTTCGCCTGCGCCATCGCGCGTACGCTCGGGATTCCCTGCCTGGACGTGGTCCAGCGCTACGAGCGCAATCCCGGGGTAGGCTGGGGCAACCTGGCCAAGCAGATGGGCATCAAGCCCGGTTCGCGCGAATTCCACGCGCTGAAGAATGGCGCCGTGGGCACGTACGATCGCTGGGGTTACCCCATCCGCATCGACCAGCGCGTCAGCGTGGACTGGTCGAAGCACGGCCCGGGCCAGGGCAAGGGCGGCGGCAAGCCTGCGCAGGCGTGGTCCGCCAAGCCGGACCATGCGGGCCATGGACAAGGCAACAGCGGCAGGGGTCCCGGCAACAGCGGCAAGGGCAACAGCGGCAAGGGTAATGGAAAGGGCAACGGACGCGACTGAGCCTTTTCCCTGCTGAAACGGAGAACGGCCTCCTGATGGAGGCCGTTCCTGTTTTTGCGCCGCGCGTAGTTTCTGTCTCTGCCGCGCGCGGCGCCTCAGGCCGACAGCGCTTCCAGCGTCTTGAACACCTGCGGGACCGCCATCGCCGGCGTGCCGCCATTGACCGATACGGCACGCAGGCCGTGCTGGTAACTCTGCCAGATCATCTCGTCCGCATGCTGGATGTCCACGCCGCGGAATTCGCCCGCGGCCATGCCCCGGCTCAGTTCCTGGCGCACCGGTTCGCGCATCCGCCGCAGCGCGGCATTCATCTCCGACTCGACGGCGGGCGACCACTTCGCCGACACGCTCCACAGCGCGGGGAACGCAATGAAGTTGGCCGCGTCCTCGCGTGCCATCCAGAAATAGAAGTCGAGGATGCGCTGGGCATGCGTCGACCCCTGCGGCCGTTCCACCATCGGGGCCTTCCGCGCGGTGTAGTCCCGGATGTACAGGGTGGCGATGATGTCGGCCTTGGTCTCGAAATGCAGGATGACGCCCCGCGCGCTGAGACCGGTCTCTTCTCCCAGATCCATCAGCGTGGTCTGGTCGAAGCCCTTGGTAAAGAAGAGGCGGCGGGCGGCGGCCAGCACGGCTTCCCGCGTTTCCTGGCTGGTGCGTCGTTTCTGGGTCGGACTGTGGTTCACGTGCGCTCTCCTGATCGCGGGGACGGACATCCCCCCTGCATCGGCCTGGACCTGCGTCCCTTCCGTGCGCCTGCGTATGCGGCGGTTCCCTCTACGACATTCTGCACAAATTCATGCATTTAGTGGAACCCGTGACGCAGGGTCCATGTGAAATGCGCACGTGGATGCGTGAAACGGCGCGACAACTCACGTTTCCAAAGAGTAACCAGATTTTCGTCAGCGAGTGAGTTGCCGCGCTGCATCAAACGACAGATCGAAGGCCCGTTGCACCGGCGGGCCCAGTTCGCCGGCCAGCAGCGCCAGCAGGAACAGGCCCAGCAGCAGGGCCGTGGGCAGGCCCAGCTGGATCGGGTTGAGGGCCGGCGCGGCGCGGCCCAGCACGCCGAAGGCCAGGTTCACCGCCAGCATTGCCACCATCACCGGCAGGGCCAGCCCGACCGCCGCGCGCAGGACGTGGCCGAACAGCATCGGGGCGACTTCCAGCATCTGCTGCACGTCGGGCAGCGCCGTACCGATGGGCAGCGACCGGTAGCTGTCCACCAGCAGGGACACCAGCGCCAGATGGCCATTGGCGGTGAAGAACAGCAGGCCGAATGCCAGGTAGAACCACTGGCCGACGACGCCCGAGTTCACGCCACGCAGGGGATCGGACATCTGCGCGAACGCCAGGCCGGTACCCTGCGAGATCAATTCGCCCGCCATCGCGCCGGCCTCGAAGGCCAGCCGCAGCATGAACCCCATGCTGGCGCCGACGGCCAGTTCGCGCGCGACGTTGAGCACGGTGCTGGCGTCGAAGGCGATCCGGTCCGGCGTGCCCGGCAGCAGCGGCGCCAGCGCCATCGCCAGCGCACCGGCGATGATCACGCGCACGCGCACCGACACGGCGCGCGTCCCGATCAGCGGCGCGGCCATCAGCAGCGCGCCGGTACGCAGCATGGTCCACAGGATGGCGTTGATCATCCCGAAGGCCTGCTGGCCGTCGATCACCATCTGGGTGGCGGTGTCCATGGAGCGAGAAGTGAGTGGAGAGGAGTGAGGAGTGAGTAGGGGCAGGAGCAGGCGCGGGAGGGATATGTCAGAAATGGCTTTTGCTCACTCCTCACTCCTCTCCGCTCACTCCTCCCATCACCCGATCAAATGCGGCAGTCGCTGGAACAACGTCGTCGTGTACTCCACCAGCACGCCGAGCAGGTAGCTGCCGGTGGCGAACAGGGCGGCGGTCAACGCGATGGCCTTGGCCACGAAGGCGATGGTCGGTTCGTTGAGCTGGGTGGCGGCCTGGATCACGCCGACCACCACGCCGACGACCAGTACGACCAGCAGCAACGGACCTCCGACCCAGAGGGCGATCTCCAGGCCGTCGCGCAGTTCGGTGAGGGCGGTTTCGGGACTCATTGGGTGACCGTGATTGGTGATTGGTGATTGGTGATTCGTGATTCGTGAAGAGACAAGGGCGCAATCCATTGATTGGCTTCTGATTCTTCCAATCACGAATCACCAATCACGAATCACAGCTTCAATTGAAGCTCGCCGCCAGCGAGCCGACGATCAGCACCCAACCATCGACCAGCACGAACAGCAGGATCTTGAACGGCGCGGACACCAGCATCGGCGACAGCATCATCATGCCCATCGACATCAGCACGCTGGCGACCACCAGGTCGATGATCACGAACGGGATGAAGATCAGGAAGCCGATCTCGAAGGCGGTCTTCAGTTCGCTGGTGATGAAGGAGGCGACCACGATCGGGAAGGGAACCTCGGCCGGGCTGGCATAGCTGCCGTGGCCGGCCAGGCCGGCGAAGGTCATCAGGTCGGTTTCGCGCACCTGGGCCAGCATGAAGTCGCGCAACGGGCCGGTGGCCATCGTCCAGGCGGTGGCGAAATCGATCTGGCCGTTGAGGTAAGGCGCCATGCCCTGCGCCCAGGCCTTCTCGCCCACGGGCATCATCACCAGCATGGTGAGGAACAGCGCCAGCCCCACCAGCACCTGGTTGGACGGTGTCTGGCCCGTGCCCAGCGCCTGCCGCAGCAGGCCGAGCACGATGATGATGCGGGTGAACGCCGTCATCGCCAGCAGCGCGGACGGGATCAGCGTGATCGCCGTCATCAGCAGCAAGGTTTGCAGCGGCAGGCTGACGGTGTTGTCGCCCACCTGGCCCACGTTGACCTTGGGCAGGGTCGGCAGCGTGGGGGCGGACGGAGCTGCTGGCGCAGCGGGCGTGGCGGCGGGTGCGGTCTGGGGTGTGGCCGGCGCGGTCTGCGCCAGCGCCAGCATCGGCGCCGATAGCCACAGCAGGCAGAGCAGGGAAAGGATCAGGCGACGCATCTCAGGACTCTTTGCGCAGGCGCTTGGCCAGCAGTTCGGCGAAGTTGGGCAGGGCCGGCGCGGGTGCGACGACCAGGGGTTCGGGCAGTGTGTGCAGCGCGGTGATGCCGCCCGCGGTCACGCCGATGAGCAGCTGTTCCTTGCCGACCTCGATCACCATCACGCGCTCCTTCGCGCCGACCGACAGCATCGACACCACCCGCAGCTGTTCGCTGGGGCGGATGCCCAGGCCGGCGCCGGGCATGCGCTTGAGCAGCCAGGCCAGGCCCAGGATCAGGCCCAGCACCAGCAGCAGGCCGAACAGCGCGCCGCCGATGCCGGGCGTGGAGGGCGCGTGCTGGCCGATCTTCTGGGCGGGCGCGGCCGCGGCGGCGAGGAAGGCGAAGGCGTGCATGGTCGGGCTCAGCGCAGGCGGCGGATGCGTTCGCTGGGGCTGACCACGTCGGTCAGCCGCACGCCGAAACGGTCGTTGACCACGACGACTTCGCCATGCGCGATCAGCGTGCCGTTGACGAACACGTCCAGCGGTTCGCCGGCGCCGCGCTCCAGTTCCACCACCGAGCCCTGGTTGAGCTGCAGCAGGTTGCGGATGGGCATGCGGGTGCGGCCCACTTCCAGCGACAGCGTCACCGGCACGTCGAGGATGACGTCCAGGCTCATGTCGGGTTCGGCGGCCTGCATGTCGGTCGACGGCTCGTCGAGGGTGGCAAGGGTGTCTTCGGTTTCGGGGATCATGGCGTGGCGTCCTGGAAGGCGACGGGAGTCAGGGCGTGGCGTGGCGCGGCGGCGGCGTGGTGGCCGCCGGGAGGATGCTTGGCGGTGATCTTCACGGCGTTCAGGCCGTTGGAGATGCCGAACTCGCCGGTGAACACCGGCACCTGTTCGACGCAGACCGGCACCACCTTCGGCAGGTCGATCGGCAGGATGTCGCCGACCTTCAGGCCGGTGAGCTGGCGCAGGCTGAGCTGCTTGTGCGCCAGCACGCTGGAGACGGTGACCTCGGCGCCGCGCAGCTGTTCGTGCAGGGTGACACGGAAGCTGTCGTCGTCGTGCACGCGGTCGGACTGGATGCCGGCATCCAGCAGTTCGCGGATCGGCTCCAGCATGGAATAGGGCAGGGTGACGTGCAGGTCGCCGCCGCCGCCGTCCAGCTCCACGTGGAAGCGGCTGACCACCACGTATTCACGCGGGCTGACGATGTTGGCGAAGTGCGGATTGACCTCGCTGGTGATGTACTCGAAATCCACCGGCATCACCGGCGCCCAGGCATCGATGAGGTCGGCGAAGGTCTGCTTGAGCAGCAACTGGATCACCCGCATTTCGGTGGCGGTGAACTCGCGCCCTTCGATCTTGGCCGGATAGCGGCCGTCGCCGCCGAAGAAGTTGTCCACCATGGTGAACACCAGCTTGGGTTCGAACACGATCAGGCCCACGCCGCGCAGCGGCTTGAACTTGATCAGGTTGAGATTGGTGGGCACGTACAGCGAGTGCAGGTATTCGCTGAACTTGATGGTCTCGATGCCGCGCACCGACAGTTCGGCCGAGCGGCGCAACAGGTTGAACAGGCCGATCCGCCAGGTGCGCACGAAGCGCTCGTTGATCATCTCCAGCGTGGGCAGCCGGCCGCGCACGATGCGGTCCTGGCTGGCGAAATCGTAGGTGCGCGCGACCGTGGGGTCGTGCGGCGGTTCCTCGGTCTCGATCGCGCCGGAATCGACGCCGTTGAGCAGGGCGTCGATCTCGTCTTGCGACAGCAGGTCACTGGTCATCATGGCGGCGGGCGTCCGTCACTGCATCACGAAGCTGGTGAACAGCAGCGACTCGGCGGACGGCTTGCCGGTCTCGGCCACCAGCAGGGCCTTCACCTCGCCCAGGGCGGCGTTCTGCAGGCGCTCCTTGCCTTCGCGCGACATCAGGCTGGCGGCGTCCTGCTGGGCGAACAGCATCAGCAGGCGCGCGCGGATCGCCGGCGCATGCAGTTCGATGGCCTTCAGCGATTCCGGGTCGCGGGTCATCAGCTGCACTTCCACCTGCAGGTAGCGGGCGCCGCCGGTTTCGCCGACCAGGTTCACCACGAAAGGCGGCTCCAGCGCGAAGTACTGCGCCGGGGCAGGCACCTCGCCGGGGCTCTTGGCCTTCGGGGCATCGGGCTTCACGTCCTTGCCGGCGTGGCTGGCGAAGTACCACGCGCCACCGCCGGCGGCGCCGGCCGCGATCACGGCCACCAGGCCGATGGTCAGCAGCGACTTGCCGCCCTTGGGCTTGTCGCCCTTGTCGGCCTTGGATTTGCTTGCGGTCTTGTCGGCGGCTGCCACGGCGCTGGATCTCCTGAGGGGTCGGCCCAGGGGATGCAAGCGGCGTGCCGGGGTTCGTGGGAAAGGCCGACGGGGTTTTGACGGCGCTCAGGCCGACGGACTCCCGTCGTGGGAGCGACGTAAGTCGCGATGGCCGTCACGCAACGCCTCTTTCCCGACGCTCCCGGACACACCGGGGGCGACGTTCGCGACTTACGTCGCTCCCACAACGTCACCCATCGTCAGGCGTAGGCGTCCACCAGCCCGCGTGCGGTCATGCGGACGGTGCGGGGCGCCTCGATCGCGGACTCGGCGCTGTCGCCACCGCCTTCGCCGGTAGGGGCACCGCCACCCTGCGACAGTGGAGTGTGCTGCTGGCCGACATCGGCATGGGCGAGCTGGAAGCCGTGCTGCCCCAGCATGTCGCGCAGGCGGGGCAGGCTGTTTTCCAGCGCCTGGCGGACCTCGGCCTGGGCGCTGCTGAAGTCGGCGTGCACGCGGTCGCCGTCCAGGCGCAGGCGGATCTCCACCGTGCCGAGGTCGTTCGGGGTCACCTTGATGTGCGCATGGCCGATCTTCTGGTCGGCCATCCAGCGCACGGCATCGCCGATGTCTTCGTCGAAGTGGCCGCCATGGAGGTCCGCACTGGGGGCCTCCATCGCGTTGACGGTCTCGGTGCGCGCCAGGCCAAGCGGTGCGTTGGAGGCGCCGACGCCGGCCAGCAGATTGCCGGTCGGCGTGGGGGCATCGCCTTCCTCGCTGCGGAAGGCATCGACCAGGTCGCGACCCAGGTGGATCGCATCAGGCACGGCCGCCGCCACCTGGCCCGTGGCCAGATGCGCGGCGAACGACAGCAGGTTCTGCAGCGGTGCCTTGGCGTCGTTCGCTGCAGAAGCGGGTTGCGACGTTGTCGCCGTGCCGGCAGGCACGGGCGTTGTGCTGTCGGCCGAGGTGTCGGGCGCGATACCGACCGCCGTGTCCGGCAGAGAGGCGGCCGTCAACGCAGCGGGCATCGCCGTAGCGCCACCCGTCGGCAGGCCATCGGCGTGAACGGGTGCGCTGGGCATGAGCTGGGCGCCCGCGAGCAGCGGATTGCCGATCGGTTCGGCCACCGCCACGGCCGCCGCCAGAGGCGTTGGCGCCTGGATCGGCGGCAGCTCCATCAGGATCGGCGGCACCGAGGATGCGGCGAGCGCCTCCTCGGTGGTGTCCTTCTCGGCGGACGCAGGTGCAGCCTCTTCCGGTCTGCCGGCGGTCCGCTCCGGACGCGGCGCGGCACGGTCCTTCGCTTCGCCGGCGCGCGAGGTCTGCGCGCGCGCTGCGTCGTCGCGCCTGGCGGGACGACGGACCATGTCGTCGAACGCAGGCTTCTTCGTCGCCGAGCCATCGTCGTTGGACATCGTGGCGTTGGCCGGCGTCGTCGCAGGCGCGGACGCCGGGGTGGCGAACGACAGGGCGGAGGTCGACGACGGCATCAGGCGTCCTCGCTTTCCCGTGCGGCAGCGGCCAGGCGCGCGCGCCGCGCGCCCAGGTCGTCCATCTCGCGCTGGTCGCGCCGGTCCACGATCTGCCGCTCCTGCACGCGATAGCTGGCGGCCAGTTGTTCCAGCACCTGCTTGTCGCGGCTGGCCAGCAGCAGGCGGTCGCGTTCGATGTCGACGCTGGCGCGGCTGCGGTCGACGTTCTGCAATTGCTGCTTGAGGGCCTGGTCGATGCGCTCGAGGAAGGCGCGGCGGTTCGCCAGTTGTGCCGGATTGGTGGCCGCCATCTGGCTGTTGGCGTAGTCCTCGGCGTACTGGCGCAGCTCTTCCAGCCTGGATTCGTGCTGCGCCAGCGTGCGCTGGCGCTCGGCCAGGTCGCGGGCGACGGAATCTTCGTGCTCCTGCGCGCGGCGCAGCAGGGGGTCGATTCGGCGGGACTGGATCATGGCGGGTTCCTTGCGTTACTGCAGGCCGGGCGGCAGGGGGATGCCGGCGGCGACGTTGCGTTGGATCAGGACTTCGAGGGCGGCGCGACTGCTCGGCAGGTCGGCCGCGCGCGCCACGTCCTGGCCGAGGAATTCGACGATCTCCGGCCAGCGTTCCAGCGCCTCATCCACGGTCGGATCGTTGCCGCGCTGGTAGGCGCCGATGGCGATCAGGTCGCGGTTGCTGGTGTAGGCGGACAGCAGGCGCTTGAGCTTGCGGATCCGGTCGCGCCAGGTTTCGTCGGCGATCTCGGTGACCACGCGGCTGACCGAGGATTCCACGTCGATGGCCGGGTACAGGCCGCTGTCGGCCACGCGGCGCGAGAGCAGGATGTGGCCGTCCAGGATGGCGCGGGCCGCGTCGGCGATGGGGTCCTGCGGATCGTCGCCTTCGGTCAGCACGGTGTAGAAAGCGGTGATGGAACCGCGCCCCTTGGCGCCATTGCCCGCGCGCTCGACCAGCGCCGGCAGGCGCGCGAACACGGAAGGCGGATAACCGCGTGTCGTCGGCGGTTCGCCGACCGACAGGCCGATCTCGCGCTGCGCCTGGGCGAAGCGGGTCAGCGAATCCATCAGCAGCAGCACGTTCAGGCCCTGGTCGCGGAACCATTCGGCAATGGCGGTGGCGCGGTACGCACCCTGCAGGCGCGCCAGCGGCGGACGGTCGGCCGGGCTGGCCACGACGACCGCGCGCGCCAGGCCGGACGGGCCCAGCGTGGTCTCGACGAAATCGCGCACTTCGCGGCCGCGTTCGCCGATCAGGCCGACGACGATCACGTCGGCGGCGGTGTAGCGGGTCATCATGCCCAGCAGCGTCGACTTGCCCACGCCCGAACCGGAGAACAGGCCCACGCGCTGGCCGCGGCCGATGGGAAGCAGGGCGTTGATCGCGCGTACGCCGACATCCAGCGGCTGGGTGATGGGCTCGCGCGAGAGCGGGTTGATCGCCATGCCCGCCAGGCTGACGCTGCCCTCGGCGCGGATCGGGCCGCGGCCGTCGAGCGGCACGCCGTCGCTGTCGATCACGCGCCCCAGCAGGCCTTCGCCGACTTCCACGCCGCCACGGCGACGCGAGGGCACCACACGCGCGTTCGGCAGCAGGCCGTGCAGTTCGGCGCTGGGCATCAGGTAGGTGCGTTCGCCGGAGAAGCCGACGACTTCGGCATCGACCCAACCGCCATCGACGACTTCCACCTTGCAGGTGGCGCCCATGGGCGCTTCGCAGCCGATGGCTTCCAGGGTCAGGCCGACGGCACGCCGCAGGATGCCTTCGCGGATCAGGCCGCGGCCGCCCAGTTCGGGATTGATCTGCGACAGCCGCGTGGCCAGGCGCAGGTCGCGTACGGTCAGCCACTCCAGGGGTTGGGCGCTCATGCGCGCGCGCTCCGGTTGAGCACGGTTTCCAGCGCGCCACGCAGGCGCGCTTCCAGGGTGCCGTCGATGCGCACGCTCTCGGCGTGCACGCGCAGGTCGCCGCGGGTGAGGCTGGTGTCGGCGGTCAGGCGGGTGTGCGCGGTCATGGCCAGCACGGGGGTCAGCGCGGCGATGTCGTCCGGATGCAGGCGCAGTTCGACTTCGCGCTGCGCGCCGCCGACGGCGTCCAGCGCGGTCGTGGCCAGTTCCTGCAGCAGGACGGGGTCGGTCTGGTAGGCGCGGCCGACGAGGGCACCGGCGATGCGCACGGCGAGTTCGGACAGTGCGGCGACGACTTCGTTCTCCAGACGGTCCAGGGGCCGCGAGAAGTTGTCCAGGATGCCTTCCATCTGTGCTGCGAGACGACGGACCTCCGCCTGCCCCTGGGCGAAGCCCTCGGCATGGCCTTCGGCGAGTCCGCGTTCCAGGCCTTCGCGGTAGGCGGCGTCCTGGATGGCCTGGATCTCTTCCAGGGTCGGCGGCACCGGCGGTGGCACCTGTTCCTCCGGCGCCGTCGCCGACACCACCACGTCCAGCGGCGCGGGCATCCAGCGCATCGGGGAGGCCGCGGTCATACCATCTCCTCGGCGCTGGCCATCAGCGAGATGACGCCCTGGTCCGCCAGGCGGCGGACGATGGCCAGGATTTCCTTCTGCGCGCCTTCAACATCGGACAGGCGCACCGGGCCGCGCGCTTCCATGTCTTCCAGCAGGATCTGCGCCGCGCGCTGTGACATGTTGCGGGTGATCTTTTCCTTCACCTTCGCGTCGGCGCCGCGCAGGGCCAGGCCCAGGCGGTCGTTCGGCACTTCGCGCAGCAGCGCCTGCAGTTCGCGGTCGCCCAGGTCGGCGAGGTTGTCGAACACGAACATCAGGTCCTGGATGCGCGCGCCCAGGTCGGCGTCGACCTGGGTGATGCTGCCCAGGATCACCTGGTCCTGGCCGGAGTCCATGAAGTTGAGGATGTTGGCCGCCACCTTCACGCCGCCGATGCTGGAGGCCTTCAGGTTCTGGTTGCCGGCGAACTGGCGTTCCATGATCTCGTTGAGTTCGTTCAGCGCATTGGGCGGAATGCCGTCCAGCGTGGCGATGCGCAGCAGCACGTCGGTGCGCGTGCGCTCGGCCAGCAGCTTCAGCGTTTCCGCGGCCTGGTCGCTGTCCAGGTGGGCCAGCACGATGGCGATGATCTGCGGGTGTTCGTTGCGGACCAGGTCGGCGATGGCGCGCGGATCCATCCACTTCAGCGTGTCCAGGCCGGTGGTGTTGCGTCCCAGCAGGATGCGGTCGATCAGGCTGCCGGCCTTGTCTTCGCCCAGGGCCTGCACCAGCACCTTGCGCACGTAGTCGTCGGCGCCCATGCCCAGCGAGGTCTGCTTGTCCAGCGCCTCGCCGAAGGTGGAGATGACCTGCATGACCTGCTCGCGGCTCACGCCGGAGATGGTGGCCATGGCGATGCCGAGCTTCTGCACCTCCTTGGCGTTCATGTGCTTGAGGACCTCGGCGGCGTCCTCCTCGCCCAGCGAGAGCAGCAGCACGGCAGCGCGCTGGACGCCGGTCAGTGCGTTGTCGTTCGCGTTACTCATCGCTGGCCACCCAATCCTTGACGACCTGGGCCACCTGCTTGGAATCGGCCTTCACCGCCTCGCGCGCCTGGCGTAGCCGGTCTTCGTAGGCGTCCGAGGGCAGGGCGCGCAGCGGTGGAGCATGCTCGTGCGACAGCGTGGCGACCACGCCCTCATCGCCATCGGCGTCCACCACGCTGATGTCCACGTCGTCCTCGTCGGCCTGCGCCTTCGGTTTGCCGGTCGGATGGATGATCTGGCGCATCGCCGGGCGCAGCACGCCGAACAGCAGCGCGATCACCACCAGCGCACCCAGGCCGTAACGCGCGATGTCGCGCAGCAGCGGGTTGTGCAGCCACGGACTTTCCCAGAAGGGGACGGCTTCCGGCTTGTCGGTCTCGCGCACGAACGGGGCGTTCATCACCGACACCGAGTCGCCGCGCGCGGCGTCGAAGCCCACGGCTTCCTTCACCAGCGCTTCGATGCGCGCCAGGGTGGCGGCGTCCAGCGCGGTCATCACGACCTTGCCGTTCTCGCCCGTGCGCGGCACGTGGTCGACCAGCACGGCGGCGGTGACGCGACGCACGCGCCCGGCCGGCTGCCGGGTGTGCTGCAGCGTGCGATCCATCTCGAAGTTGCGGGTGGCGCTGCTGCTGGTCTCCACCGGGGCGGCGGGGTTGGGCGCGGCTGCGGCGTTCGGGCCGGGTGGGGTGTTGCTGGTGGCGCCGGGGACGCCTTCGGGGCCGGTGCCGGCGACGGTGTTCTGGCTGACCTGTTCGCTGCGGATCTTGGCCGGATCGTTGGCGAAGGTCTCGCGGGCTTCCTCGGTAACCGAGAAATCCATGTCCACGGCGACTTCGGCATTCACGCGGCCGGGACCGGTCAACGGTTCCAGCAGTTCGCGGATGCGGTCGTTGAAGGAGGTCTCCAGCTTGCGCACGCGTTCGAACTGGGCGGCATTCAGCGCGGCCTCGCTGTTCGGATCGCTGATGGTGAGCATGCGGCCGCTCTGGTCGACCACGGTGACGCGTTCCGGCGCCAGGTCGGGGATGGACGACGACACCAGGTGCACGATGGCGTCCACCTGGTTGCGTTCCAGCATGGCGCCGGAGCGCAGGTCCAGCACGACCGACGCGCTGGCGACTTCGCGCTGGCGGGTGAAGGCGCTGGGCTTGGGGATGGCCAGGTGCACGCGCGCATCGCGCACCGGGCGCAGGGTGGCGATGGTGCGCACCAGTTCGGTTTCCAGTGCGTGCTGGTAGCGCGCGTTCTCGACGAACTGGCTGACGCCGAAGCCGGGGTCGCGCTCCATCATCTCGAAGCCCAGGCGGCCGCTCTCGGCCAGGCCGGCGCCCGCCAGCTTCAGGCGAGCGTCGTGCAGGTTCGCTTCCGGCACGGAGATCGCGCCGGTGGCCTGGTCCAGCTGGAACGGGATCTGCGCCGCGCGCAGCATGTCGGTGGCTTCGGCGGTGGCCTTGGCGTCCAGGCCGGTGTAAAGCGGGGTGTAGGCCGGCTTCTGCGACCAGAAGAACACGAACAGGCCCAGCGCGACCGCGCCGGCGATCATCAGCAGCGTGCCCATCTGCTTGAACACGCGCGCATCCTGGATCTTGGTCAGCGCCGCACCGGCCTTGTCGGCGGTCAGCGATTCCTTCAGGGCTTCCTTGGACAGCGTGAGGGCCATGGCGACGAATCGGTTCGGTAGGGGGTCGGATCAGCGGGACCGCATCACAGCGGCATGTTCATGACGTCCTGGTAGGCCTGCACCAGGCGGTTGCGCACTTCGACGGTGGCGCGGAAGGCGACCTGCGACTGCTGCGCCGCCACCATCACCCGCGCCAGGTCCGCGCGCGGATCGCCCAGTTCGAAGGCCTGCGCCAGCGCGCCGGCGTTCTTCTGCGCGCCGTTGACGCCTTCCAGCGCGTTCTGCAGCGTCTCGCCGAAGCTGGGCGCCTTGACGCCCGGCTGCTCCAGACCGACCCGGTTGGGGGCGAAGGCGCCCGGATTGGGCTCCAGCGCGCGCGTCCCCATCTGGTGCTGGTAGCTGCGGATCTGCGAGAGGATGGAGGTGACGTCGGACATGGGCGGATGCTTCGGTCGTCGGAATGTCTTGCGTGATCAGTTGCAAGACCCGTGCCGGAACCGCGCCCCGCCGCCAGTCAGTTTTCCGTCGCCAGGGCCACGTCTTCGCGCTCCACGCCGTACTTGCGCAGCTTTTCCACCAGCGTGGTGCGGCGCAGGCCCAGCAGCTGGGCCGCGTGCGCGACCACGCCGCCGGCGCGGTCCAGCGCATCGCGGATCAGGTTGAGCTCGATCTGGGCGATGTGTTCGCGCAGGTCGATGCCCGCTTCCGGCAGGCGGTCGGCCGGTACCACGGCCGCAGCGGCGATGGTGGTCGGGGTGACGGCGGTCGCCATGGACGGTGCGGCAGCGGCGGGCTGCGCGGGTACGGCGTCGGCTTCCGCGGTCACGGCATCCAGGTGCTCGGGCTGGTAGCGCTTGGGCAGGTCGGCCACGCGCACCAGTCCGCCCGGATGCAGCACCGCCAGGCGTTCCACCAGATTGGTCAGTTCGCGCACGTTGCCCGGCCAGGCATACAGGCGCAGGGCCTGCAGCGTCTCGTTGGCGAAGCGCACTTCGCCGCGGCCGGTGCGGGACAGCTGCGCGGCGATGGTCATCACCAGGTCGGGCAGGTCGTCGGCGCGCTCGCGCAGCGCGGGCATCTCGATGGGGAACACGTTGAGGCGGTAGAACAGGTCCTCGCGGAAGTGACCGTCGGCGATGCGCGCTTCCAGGTTGCGGTGGGTGGCGGCGATCACGCGCACATTGCAGCGGATGGTCTGGTTGCCGCCGACGCGTTCGAAGCTGCGCTCCTGCAGCACGCGCAGCAGCTTGACCTGCATCGGCAGGCTCATGTCGCCGATCTCGTCCAGCAGCAGGGTGCCGCCTTCGGCCATCTCGAAGCGGCCCTTGCGCGCGCTCAGCGCACCGGTGAACGCACCCTTCTCGTGGCCGAACAGCTCGCTTTCCAGCAGGTCGGGCGGGATGGCGCCGCAGTTGATGGCCACGAACGGTCCGTCGCGGCGCGGCGACTGGTCGTGGATGGCGCGCGCCACCACTTCCTTGCCGGTGCCGGATTCGCCCAGCACCAGCACGGTGGTGTCGAAGCTGGCGACCTGCTCGATCATGCGGCGCAGGCGGGTGACCGCGGGGCTGTTGCCGGTGGGGCCGCTGGTCGTGACCTGCTGGGCCTGGTGTTCGGTATCCAGGCGCTTGAGGCTGGCGCGGCGCAGGCAGGCTTCCAGCTGGGCATGGCGGATCGGGCTTTCCAGCGTCCACACGCCGGCTTCGTGCAGGCCGTGCGCAGCGGCGAAGGCCGCCGTGTCGCCTTCCAGCAGCAGCACCGGCGGGGGCAGCTGGGCCTTGCCCAGCCAGGCGAAGAAGGCGTCGGCGGCCTTCTGGTCGTCTACCGTGCCGACGACCACCGCCAGCCAGTCGTGCGGACGCTGGCGACGGACATCCACGTCACCGGCGCTGGCGACCCAGCGGGGTGTCAGGTCCATGAATTCGAGCAGGCCGGCCAGGCGTTCGGCACGCGGGGCGTCGGCGTCGATGACGAGGATGCGGGATTCACTCATGGCGGCGGTCTTTGAACTTCTCGAGGATGGGCAAGACTTCCTGGATGTAGGACAGCTTGCTGACGAAATCGTCGGCGCCGGCGCGCATCGCGTGTTCGCGATGCTCGGCGTCGTCGAAATGGCTGGCGATCACGATGAAAGGCGGAGCGTCCTGGGTCTTGATCAGGCGGGTGGCCTGCAGGCCGCCCATCTCCGGCATGGCCAGGTCCATCAGCACCACGTCCGGACGCAGGGTCTCGGAGCGCTCGATGGCTTCCAGGCCATTGCTGGCGCGGCCCACGATCTCCAGCCACTCCACCTTGCGCAGATGGCGCAGGGCGGCGTTGATGAAGCCTTCGTGGTCGTCCACCAGCAGTACGGTGATCTTGCTCATTGCGTTCGTGCTCCGTTATCCGGCCTTGGCCAAGACCGATACGGTAGCGCGTCGGCGTTCCCGGGCGGGAGCGATATCGAGCTGTTCCCGGTACTTCGCCACAGTTCTGCGGGCAATGTGGATGCCCTGGCGCGCCAACAGGCCGGCGATGGCCTCGTCGGCGAGCGGCTTGCCGGCCGGCTCGGAATCGATCAGGCGGCGCACCATCGCGCGCACGGCGGGGCCGGACACGTTGGCGCCTTCCAGGCGCACGGCGAAGAAGTGCTTCAGCTCGAACGTGCCGCGCGGGGTCTGCATGTACTTGCCGGTGGTGATGCGCGAGACGGTGGATTCGTGCATGCCGATGGCATCGGCGATTTCCTTCAGCGTCAGCGGCGCCATCGCTTCATCGCCCTGGGTCAGGAAGCCGGCCTGGCGCTCGACGATGGCGCGCGCCGTACGCAGCAGCGTGTCGTAACGGATCGAGAGGCCACGGGTCAGCCAGCGCGCTTCCTGCAGCAGTTCGCGCAGCTTGCCGGCGCCCTCGGACGGACCTGCCTGCTCCAGCGCGTGCTCCTGCAGGGCGTTCACGCGCACCCGCGGCGTGGTGGCCGGATTCAGCGCCACGCGCCAGGCGCAGTCGGCATGCCACGCCACCACGTCGGGCACGATGTAGCCCGTCGGCGCCGGGGCCAGCGACGCGCCGGGGCGCGCATCCAGCGACAGCACCAGGCGCACGCCTTCCATCACCTGCTCGCTGTCCAGGTCGAGCAGGCGGGCGAGGGCGTCGTATTCGTGCGCGGCCAGCAACGCCAGGCCGTCGGTGACGATGCGGCGGGCGACATGACGCCCCGGCACGCGGCCGTGCAGGCAGTCCAGCTGCACCAGCAGGCACTCGCGCACGTCGGCGGCGGTGAGGCCGGGAAACTCGCCACGCAGCAGGCGATCGCGCAACGCGAGCACGGCGTCGGTGCTCAGGTCGAAGCGGGCCGACGCCAGCAGCGCCAGGGTCTCGGGCGCCTGCTCCAGATAGCCGGCGTCATTGGTGTTCTCCAGCCAGAACGCGACCACGTCCAGCGCGCGCTCATCCAGTTCCAGCGCCAGGCGGTCGAGCATGCGCACGTGCGGGTCGCTGGATTCGCCGGCGGCCACGCGCTGCATGCGGTCGTCGTCGCCGTCCTGCCAGCTGGTACCCGGCACGTCCCACAGGTTGGACTCGGGGAGTTCGTCGAAGGCGGCGACTTCGGTGGCGGCGGCATCCTGCGCGGGCAGCACCTCGATCTCGGCGTTCTGTTCGGCGTCTTGCGCTTCTTCCACCTCGAGCAGTGGATTGAGGTCCAGCGCGCGCCGCACTTCCATTTCCAGCTGCAGGCCATCCAGCTGCAGCAGCCGGATCGACTGCAGCAGTTGCGGCGTCAGGTGGAGTTGCTGCCCCAGCTGGGTGGAAAGTCCCGTCTTCATTCCCGTTGTCCCCGATTCGATGGCATGCCGTGGTCGGCTTCACATCGTGTTGACACTTTGCGGGGCGGGTGACGGAAAGAAAATCAGGGCGTTTCTGGTCGTGATGCGGGCACGCCCCACGGGCTGTCAGGGTTTCCCCTACAGCGTCGGGTTATCGTCGATGGGAGGTGCCCGTGAGGGCGGCGAGGCAACGGGAAACCGTCGCCGGCGGGGTCATCCACGCCGTTGCTGCAAGGCTCAGGCCAGTTCGTTCTGGTGACGCGCGGCCAGCAGCAGCAGATCGTTCGCACGGCGGCAGCCCAGCGATTCCATCATGCGTGCACGATGGGTTTCGACCGTCTTGACGCTGATGCCCAGCTGCGCGGCGATTTCCTTGCTGCTCATGCCGCTGCCCAGTTGGCGCAGGATCTCCCGCTGGCGCGGCGACAGCGCCGCAACACCGGTGGGACGCTGCGAGTTGAGCATCGGCGCCAGCATCTTGGACGACACCTGCGGGCTGAGGAACACCTGTCCGTTGGCGGCGGCGCGCAGGGCCAGCTCCAGTTCCATCGGGGCGGCTTCCTTCACGACGAAGCCTGCACAGCCCCGGTCCAGGGCCACGCGCACCTGGGTGGGATCGTTGTGCATGGACATGATCACCACGCGCGTCTGCGGCAGCGACTCGCGCAGCAGGGGCAGCAGATCCAGGCCGCTGCGGTCGGGCAGGGACAGGTCCAGCAGGATCAGGTCGGGACGATGGATCGCCGCCAGGTCGAGGGCCTGTTGGGCGTTGCACGCCTCCGCCACCACGTCGACGTCGGGCAACGCCTGGAGCAGCCGGCCGATGCCGGCGCGGACCAGGGTGTGGTCATCGACGATGAGTACGCGCACGGGAGAAGCCAGAGGTCGTTGTTGTCACGAGTCGTCTCACGATAACGGGGTGGACGGGGCGCGCCAATTCACAAAGGCGATGGAGATGTGAAAGCCTGACTTGAGTCACACTTGTGCTGGGCGGAGCGCCCGAAAACCAGCGCCGTCGCCACGGCGGTGGCGGGACGATGAGTGCGCGAATCCGGACAAGCACGAGCGATTGTCCGGGCCGGGCTAAGCGCGGCCGGCCTGTTGCGACTGCCGGGCTTCGGCGATCTGGCGGCGGTGCAGGCGGAACAGGTGGCGGTCCATCGCTTCGGCCAGGCCCGCGTTCAGCGCTTCGAACTGCAGCCACAGATGATGCAGGCCGTGCGATCCCTCCACCTGGGCCAGCACCATCACGGGCAATTCGATCTGGTCGCTGAGCCATGCGGCCGGCTGCACGACCACGATGCCGGGCGCGCCCTCGGTGCATGCCACCGGCGATGTCGCATCAAGCCTCATTCCGCGGTGCGACCAGCGCAGCGCCGTGGGGGGCGGTGCGCCTTCGTGGCGGCGCGCCAGGCGTCCCAGCAACGACAGCACCAGGTCGAGCTTGGCCTCGATGCGCTGCTGGGTGGGGGTGGCTTCCTTGCGTTCATCGGGATCGTCGCCACGCACGTCTTCGGCGATGGCCAGTCCCTTGAGCAGCGCTTCGGAGGTCGCCTGCATCACCACGCGCGCGCCGGTGTCGAAGCGCGCCGGCAGGACCACGTCACAGGTGAGCGCACCATCGAACAGGACATGCTCGGCGGGATGTTCCACCAGCACGATCGGTGTGGCCATGGCTCATCCCTCCACGACGGACAGGTAGGCGCGCGCCGCGCGGTCTGCGCGCTGGCTGGCATGCATGCGGATGCGGGCCTGCTCGCGCGCATCCTGCATGGTCTTCTGCAGTTCCAGTTGCGCGCGCAGCAGCGAGGCCAGGTCGTGGCCGCCGGCGGCCCGGCCGTCGTCCGCGTGCAGGAAGGCGCGCACGTCGTGATCGTGGCGGTTCAGCAGGCGCTCGACGTCCTCCAGATCGCCCGCGTGCAGGGCATGCCGCATGGCGTCCAACTGGGCGAACAGGTCGTCGAGGGCCGGCGCGGCGCTCATCGTGCGGCGGCCATCGCCGGTACGTGGCGTTGCTCGGGCGGGATGGCGTTCCACGCCGATTCGATTTCGCCCAGCAGGTCCAGCGATTCGCGCAGGGCGGACGCATCGTTGTGCAGGTTGGCCTCGATCAGGCGGGTCTGCACGTAGTCGTACAGGGCCGACAGGCTGCCGGCGATGTCGCCGCCCGCTTCGTGATCCAGCGAGCCGTTGAGGTGCCCGATGATCGCGCTGACCTCGCCGATCGCCTTGCCCTTGCGCGCCAGGTCGCCGCGGACCACGCAGGCTTCGGCCAGGCGCAGGCGTTCGCAGGCACCGGACAGCAGCAGGGCGACCAGACGGTGCGGATCCGCTTCCATCACCGCGCTGCTGAGGCCGGTATTGCGGTACTGCGCGGCATACGACTGAAGTGACATTACGTGATCTCCTGGGGCGGTGGCGCAGGCGTGCGCCGCACGACCACATTGCTTATCCGGTCTGGCTGGACAGAGAGGCCAGTTGCTGGGCGAGGTAGTTGCTGGTGCTGCTCATCTGGCCGACCAGCGCGTCCATGGCGACGAACTGGGCCTTGTACCGGTTCCCGACGGCTTCCATGCGCGCGTCCAGTGCGGCGCGCTGTGCCGTGACGTCCTTGATCTGCGCATTCAGTCCGTTGCTGCGCAGGGTGAAGGCGCCATCGGTGCCGATGTAGCTGCCCACGGCCTTCTGCAGCGTGCCGGCAAATCCGGTTTCGCCGGTGAAGGCGGTGCTGATCTTCTGGGGGTCGGCGGCCAGGGCCGCGGTGAACTTGCTGCTGTCGAACACCAGCGTGCCATCGGAGGACGGGTAGCCCTTGGTCTGCAGGCCCAGCGTCTTGGCGTCCAGCCCCTGTGCGGCCAGGTCGCCGAGCAGGTTGCCCATCATGCTGCGCAGTTGCCCGGAGGCGCTGCGCATCTGCGCGTCGCCGGTCAGGGCGGAGGGCTCGTCGGTCTCGGCGTTGTATTTCGTCGACGCATTGATCGCGCCGATGGCGGTGTTGTAAGCGTTGACGACATCCTGGATCAGCTTGCTGGCGGCCGCGGTGTCGGTGGATACGGTGACGGTGCTGGTGCCCTTGGCCTTCAGGTCCAGGGTCAGCCCGGGGACGGCCTCGGTGATCTTGTTGCCGCTGGCGGTGACGGTCAGGCCGTCGATCCTGACCACGGCGTCCGCCGCCGGAACGCGCTCCTGCAGACTGCCGACAAGCGATTGCAGGTCGCCGCTGCCGGAGGTGAAGGCGAGGGTGATGCCGTTGGCCGCACCGGTCTTGTCCGAAGACACCGACAGGTACTGCCCATCGTTGGAGGTCAGAACGCTGGCCTGCACGCCCTTGCTGCGCGCGGCGTCGTTGATGGCGCTGCGCACGTCCTGCAGGGTGGCGCCCTCGGCAACATCGATGGCCAGCGACTCGCCGCCGACGGTCAGCGTCAATTGGCCGGCGCCGAAGGTCTGCGCGGCGGCGACCGGCGCGTTGGTGATCCATTTGTTGGCAGTGGCCAGCTCGACCACTTCCACGTTGTAGGTGCCGTTGGGCGTGCCGCTGGAGACGGTGGCGGTCGCGACGGTGTCGGTGGCCGACTTCACGGTGCGTACGTCGAAGGCGGTGGCGGACTTCAGGGCCTTGAGCGCGGTGTCCAGCGTACTGAACGCCGAGCTGACGGTGCCGATGGCGGACAGCTTGAACTTGGCCTGGCTCTCGATGCGGTTGAGCCGGTTGTCGGCGGGCTTGCGATCGGCGGCGACCAGCTGCTCGACCATGCCGCTGATGTCCATGCCGGAGCCGACACCGCCGTAACCCAATGAATAGTCTGCCATTGCCCTGTCTCCTGTCTGACCCTTTCCGCAAAAAGGGAGGCCGGGCGGGTCGCCATCCGGTCACGAATGGGACCCGCCCGTGCAGTACCAATAACGGCCCGCGGGAACCGTTCTTTAGCCCGCATCTCTCCGTCTCCCACCGCCGCCGTGGGTCCGGCGTGCTGGTGAGAAATGCAGGCCTGCAGGGTGATGCAGGGTTTGTGCCAATGGAGCGGTGATTGGGGATTGATGATGCGGAGAAGGCCCGCTGTTTCCAACCAATCGCGAATCACGAATCACCAATCCCCGCTGCCCAAAAAAAAAGACCCCCGCCTTTGCCGGCGGGGGCTGGGGTACTGCCAAACGGAGGGAGACGAATCCGTCCGTGACGACAGGTAACTAGGAGAAACTGCGGGTGAGGCGTGCTGCGTATCAGCGCAGCAGGGACAGCACGTTCTGCGGCACCTGGTTGGCCTGGGCCAGCATGGCCGTACCGGCCTGCTGCAGGATCTGGGTGCGGGTCAGTTCGGCGGTTTCCTTGGCGAAGTCCGTGTCGCGGATGCGGCTGCGCGAGGCGGCCAGGTTTTCCGAGCTGGTCTGCAGGTTGGCGACCACCGAGGTGAAGCGGTTCTGCACCGCACCCAGGTCGGCGCGGGCCGAATTGACCGCGGTCAGCGCCTTGTCGACGATCTCCAGCGCCTGCTGCGCGCCCTTGAACGTGGAGATGTCCAGGTTGGAGGCGTACTGCTTGGCCGTGGCGACCGTGCTGGCGGCGACGTCGGCCGGGCCGGTGGCGCCGGTCCAGGTGCCGGTTTCGATGGCGATGCCCTTGAAGGCGCCGTTGCTGCCCACGCTGTCCTTCACCGAGGTCAGGTTGACAGCGCCGGCCGCACCGACTTCGGCATACACGCCGCTTTCGCCGATCTTGGCATTGATGGCCGTGACCAGCGCCTTGGCGGCGGCGTCGCGGGTGGCCACGGCCGTGCCCTGTGCCGCGACATCGACGGTGTCGATGGTGACGGTGGCGCCGTCGGCGTTGGTCAGCTGCAGCCCTTCGATCTTCAGGGCGGTCACGCCGTCGGCGGGCGAGGCCGTGGTGAAGGTGGCGGTGGCGAACATCGCGCCGCCCAGCGCATTGGCCTTGGCGTCGACGACCTTGTCGACGGCGATGGCCTGGCCGGCATTGGCGCCCACCTGGAACAGCTGGCTGGAGAACGAGCCGTCCAGCAGCTTCGTGCCGTTGAAGTCGGCCTGCTTGGCGACGCGGTCGATTTCGGCAGTTAGCTGCTTGACTTCGGCGTTCAGCGCGGCGCGGTCGGACGAGGAGTTGGTCGCATTGGCCGACTGCACCGACAGCTCGCGGATGCGCTGCAGGTTGTTGCCGATTTCGGTCAGCGAGCCTTCGGCGACCTGGGCCAGCGAGATGCCGTCGTTGGCGTTGCGCACGGCCACGTCCAGGCCGCGGATCTGGGTGGAGAAGCGCTCGGAGATGGCCAGACCGGCGGCGTCGTCCTTGGCGCTGTTGATGCGCAGACCGGAGGACAGCCGCTGGATCGTGGTCGCCAGCGAGGCGCCGCTGGTGCCCAGATTGCGCTGGGCATTCAGCGAGATGGTGTTGGTGTTGATGACCTGTGCCATGGGAAAGTCCTGATTGGGGCGAGGAAGGAGTGCCTGACCGGGACGGGCGGGAGAGACGCCCGCCCCGGTGCCTGGCGCCGCGTCAGCGGAGCAGGCTCAGCACGTTCTGCGGCACCTGGTTGGCCTGGGCCAGCATGGCCGTACCGGCCTGCTGCAGGATCTGGGTGCGGGTCAGTTCGGCGGTTTCCTTGGCGAAGTCCGTGTCGCGGATGCGGCTACGGGACGCGGCCAGGTTTTCCGAGCTGGTCTGCAGGTTGGCGACCACCGAGGTGAAGCGGTTCTGCACCGCACCCAGGTCGGCGCGGGCCGAGTTGACCGAGGTCAGCGCGGCGTCGACGATTTCCAGGGCCTTCTGCGCGCCTTCGAACGTGGTGATGTCCAGGTCCTTGGCGAACGACGCGGTGGCCGTGGCGGCCGCCGTGGTGGTTGCAGCCGTCAGGCCGGAGCCTGCCACCGTGCCGCCGACCACCAGGTCCTTCCCGGCCTTGACCGAGTTCAGCGTCACCTGGTCGGCCGTGACCGAGGCGTACACGCCGGTCTCGCCCATCTTGGCGTTGATCGCCGTCGCCAGCGTCTTGGCGATATCGTCGCCGCTGGTGCCGTTGGTGTAGGCGACGGTGTCGATGGCCACCGAGTTGATCGTCAGGCCGGCGATGCTGCCGTCGGCGCCGGCATCGGCGATGGCGGTGCCGGTGACGTCGGCGGCGAACTTCACGTTGCCGAGCGACTGCGAACGCGCATCGACCACCTTGTCGACGGCGATGGCCTGGCCGGCGTTGGCGCCCACCTGGAACAGCTGGCTGGAGAACGTGCCGTCCAGCAGCTTGGTGCCGTTGAAGTCGGCCTGCTTGGCGACGCGGTCGATTTCCGAGGTCAGCTGCTTGACTTCGGCATTCAGCGCGGCGCGGTCGGACGAGGAGTTGGTCGCATTGGCCGACTGCACCGACAGCTCACGGATGCGCTGCAGGTTGTTGCCGATTTCGGTCAGCGAACCTTCGGCGACCTGGGCCAGCGAGATGCCGTCGTTGGCGTTGCGCACGGCCACGTCCAGGCCGCGGATCTGGGTGGAGAAGCGCTCGGAGATGGCCAGACCGGCGGCGTCGTCCTTGGCGCTGTTGATGCGCAGACCGGAGGACAGCCGCTGGATCGTGGTCGCCAGCGAGGCGCCGCTGGTGCCCAGATTGCGCTGGGCATTCAGCGAGATGGTGTTGGTGTTGATGACCTGTGCCATGGGAAAGTCCTGATTGGGGCGAGGAAGGAGTGCCTGACCGGGACGGGCGGGAGAGACGCCCGCCCCGGTGCCTGGCGCCGCGTCAGCGGAGCAGGCTCAGCACGTTCTGCGGCACCTGGTTGGCCTGGGCCAGCATGGCCGTACCGGCCTGCTGCAGGATCTGGGTGCGGGTCAGTTCGGCGGTTTCCTTGGCGAAGTCCGTGTCGCGGATGCGGCTACGGGACGCGGCCAGGTTTTCCGAGCTGGTCTGCAGGTTGGCGACCACCGAGGTGAAGCGGTTCTGGATCGCGCCCAGGTCGGCGCGCGCGCCGTTGACCGAGGTCAGCGCCTTGTCCACCACTTCCAGGGCGCGCTGGGCGCCGGCGAAGGTGGTGATGTCCAGGCCCTGGACGAAGCTGTTCGTCGTGGCCAGGTCGCCGCCGTTGGTGCTGGTCTCGGTCAGGCCGAGGTTGGCGGCGGTGGACACCGTGGCGCCGGCGACGACCGGGCCGCCGAACGCCAGGGCGAACTCCTGCCCGCCCTTGACCGAGGTCAGGTTGATGACGCCGGCCTTGACCTCGGCGTACACGCCGGTTTCGCCCAGCTTGTTGTTGATGGCGGCGGCTGCGGCCTGCGTGATCGACTGTCCGGCCTTCACGTCGAAGGCGCCGATGTCGACGGTGGTCGCGCTGCCGCCGGTCGGCGTGACCGAGATCTGCAGCTGCGAATAGGTGGTGTCGGCGGCGGCTGCATCGACACCCAGTGCCGTGCCCGCGTAGGTATTGGCGAACGTCACGCCGCCCAGGGTCTGGGCACGGGCGTCGACCACCTTGTCGATGGCGATGGCCTGGCCGGCGTTGGCGCCCACCTGGAACAGCTGGCTGGTGAACGTGCCGTCCAGCAGCTTGGTGCCGTTGAAGTCGGCCTGCTTGGCGACGCGGTCGATTTCCGAGGTCAGCTGCTTGACTTCGGCGTTCAGTGCGGCGCGATCGGACGCGGAGTTGCTGGCGTTGGAGGACTGCACGGCCAGTTCGCGGATGCGCTGCAGGTTGTTGCCGATTTCCGTCAGGGAGCCTTCGGCGACCTGGGCCAGCGAGATGCCGTCGTTGGCGTTGCGCACGGCCACGTCCAGGCCGCGGATCTGGGTGCTGAAGCGTTCGGAGATGGCCAGACCGGCGGCGTCGTCCTTCGCGCTGTTGATGCGCAGACCCGACGACAGGCGCTGGATGGTGGTGGCCAGAGAGGCGCCGCTAGTGCTCAGGTTGCGCTGAGCGTTGAGCGACATCGTATTGGTGTTGATTACCTGTGCCATGTTCGTCTCCTCTTATTTGGATTCACGGCGTTGAAGGGAAAAGACGCTGCCGGTTTGTTTTGTTGGGCTAGTCGTCTTCGTGTTGCGAAATGAATAACGGCGCTGCCAAAAAAACCTTTAGGGCGGCTGCGAAAAAATGTGTTAGGCCCCCGGACTCCCTGCGGCGCAGGGGTTTGCCGGAAGCATCGGAAACGTGACAACCGCCCTAAAGATGGCCAGGAGCAGGCCGTTAAGGCCGCCCCGCGGCCACGCCTGTGCACGCCGGCGGGGGTTCGCGGCGGTTAATGCGTGCGGCTTGCGCCGGAGGATGGGACGCCATGCGCGCTGCGCGCGCGTCTCGGGTCACGGCGTCGGCGTGCGCCAGGCGTCGTCCGGATTGGCGAGCAGCGAGAGCCCGGGCATGCGGTACTCGCATCCGATCAGCGTGCGCTGCTGCATGCCGGGATGCTCGCCGGCGTAGACCACCAGCGCATGGAGATCATCGAGTGCGCCGGACAGCGGCGCCTCGCGACTGTCCGCCAGCGATTGCTCCAGGCGCATGCTGGCCGTATCGATGGGCGCGTCCACGAGAAGCAGCACGCGGTCGTCGGTGATCACGACGGCATCGCCTTCGTTGCCCCAGGCGTCCACCGGCGCGTCGAGCCGGTAGAGATCCATTTTCGGCGTGCCGTACTGGCGCTCTGTCTGTACGAATTCACTGGGCCGTTCGCGCCGCAGCCTGGCCAGCAGGCCGGCGATGTCGCCGGCCGAGGTCCTGCAGGTCAGGGCGTCCAGCAGCGTATCGGTCGTCTGTACCGGCGGCGATGGGGCAGGGGGTGCGGGCGCGACGACCTGTGCCGCTACCGCCGCGCTCGCGGCGAGCAAGACCGACGCGAGCGCGAGCGAGGCGTTGCTAATCGATCTGCGCATTGGCATGCGCTGCGTCCAGCGCTTCCATGGCATCGTGCGGCTTCAGCTTGCCGGCCTTCTCGAACGCTGCGGCGGCGGCTTCCTCCTTCTTGTCGCCGTGCAGGAGCAGCATCACGTTGGCGTGCTCGATATGGGCGATGGGCGAATCCGGCGTCAGCTTCAGCGCGGTCTTGATATGCGACTCGGCCTCGGTCGCCTTGGCGCCGTAGGTCAGGCCGCCGATCATCGCGCCGATCTTGCCGATGATCTCGGCGTGGTAGAGCGCCAGCGCGGTATGCGCCTCTGCATGCTTCGGGGCCCGCTCGAGCGCGGATTCCAGCGAGATCCTCACCTTACCGGCGATGCCCTGCTTGAGCGCCTTGGCGATGCTGATGCCCTGGCTGTAGCGGCCCAGGGCGAAGGCATGGCGGTAATGACTGTTCGCCTCATCCGGCAGCGCCTTGACCGCCGCCTCGGCGAGCTGGGCCGCATGTTCGAAACGCTTGAGCTGTTCGGCTTCGTCGTCCACCAGATACGTGGCATGGATGCCGATCGCCTTCACCGCCACTGACGCACCGAGCGGCCCCAGCGCCTCGCCAGCCTCGTATGCCGTCCGGAAATCGCCACGATGGAAAGCCCGCCAGGCGTCCTGCAGGCGCTGCGCCACATCGTCGGCGGTCATGCCCTTGGCGGCCTTGCCTGCCGCGGCGATCAGGGCTTTCGCGCGTTTCTCGTCGGGGTAGGGCTCCTGGTCGCCGGCGTGCAGGGCCGGCCATGCCTTCTTCAGCGCATCGCCCGCATAGGCGTAGGCCTTGGCGTCGTGCGGAAACGGGGCCCACTTCGAGAATCTGGCTGCCATCTGTCGTCCCTCCCAGGATGTGGCGAGCATCGCCGCGAACGCGGTCGACAGGCAACCCCTACGGAATGTGAGAGTCGAGCGGCCAATAGTGTGATTGCTCGACGCAGGCCGGACAGCATCGCGTCATGGAAGCCGGCCACCCGGGCCGGTATGTGGATGCCTGCTATGGCTGCCAAGAAGACTCGCCGCAAGACCCCTGAACCCACCCTGCGCCATGTCTGGCTCGCCGGCCTTGGCCTGATCGCAGTGGCCCGTCGCGAGGCGGTCGGTGCGGCCAACGATGCCCTGGGCAAGCTGCAGTCCGCGCGCCGGCAAGCCGAAGCCATGGCCGGGCAGGCCCAGCGCGATGTGCTGGAGCGCCTGGCGGATGTCCGTGAACACGGCGAAGCCAGCGTGGAGCGTTTCAGCGCCGATGTCGAAACCCGGCTGCAGCCCGTGCTGGCCAAGCTGGGCCTGAAGCAGCAGGCCCGCAAGCCTGCAGCCCGCAGCCGCAAGAAGCCGGCAGCCAAGCGCACGCGTGCCGCCGCACCGCGCGCGAAAGCCGCGGCCAAGCAGCCGGCACGCCGCAAGCGCGCCTGACGCCCGGGCGCTGCGTGACGCACGCAGCGCCTCGCATGCCGGCGGTTGCGGCCGAGGACGGGCTCGCAGAGCCCCTCCTTGTTCTCGCCCATCGACGTAGCAGGGCCTGGACCGCTGCGGTTCCGCAGCGTCCACCCGGCCCAGGCTCACCGAGGCGTACCGGCCTGCCGTCGTGGCGGCTGGCAGCGGTGGGGCTGGACGGACGCGGACCCGGTGTTCCCTGCGGTGACGGCCCGGGTCCTATCGAGGACAGAATCCGCCCTCGATAGGCGCCATACTGCGCCGATGCTCAGCACCTCGAACCGTCTGCTTCGCCTGTTGTCGCTGCTGCAGTCGCGCCGCCACTGGACGGGCGCGGAACTGAGCCAGCGGCTGGACATCGACCGCCGCACGCTGCGCCGCGACGTGGAACGGCTGCGGGAACTCGGCTATCCCATCGATGCCTCGCCCGGCCTGGGCGGCGGCTACCGGTTGGGGTCGGGCAGCGCCATGCCGCCGGTGCTGCTGGAGGACGACGAGGCCGTGGCCGTCGCGGTCGCCCTGCGGACTGCCGCCGCCAGCGTCGGCCGCATGGAGGATACGTCGCTGCGGCTGCTGTCCAAGCTGGACCAGTGGTTGCCGGCGCGCCTGCGCAAGCGTGCCAGCGCGCTGTACTCGGTCACGCTGTCCCTGGCGGGCGGGGCTCCCACCTCCGATGTGGATGCGCTGCTGCGCATTGCGGCGGCCTGCCGCGACGGCTTCCGGCTGCGGATGCAGTATCGCGACCGCAGCCAGCGCGCCAGCGAGCGCCTGATCGAACCGCTGCGGCTGGTGCATACCGGCAGCCGCTGGTATCTGGTGGCGTGGGACCTCAAGCGCGAGGACTGGCGTACGTTCCGGGTGGACCGCGTGCACGCGCTCCACGACACCGGGACCCAGTTCCCGCCCCGCGCGTTCCCGGGCGACGTGGCGGACTACGTGGCCAAGTCGATCACCCAACCTTTCACGCGCTACCAGGTGCGACTGCGCCTGCCCGGCTCTGTCGCCGAACAGGCCGCGCGCGTGCCGCCGTGGTGCGGGATCCTGGAGGCCGGCGACGACCGGCACTGCCTGCTCGAACTGGGCGCCGAATCCGTCGACGCCCTGCTGGCGCTGATGGCCTTGATCGGCCCCGATTTCGAGATCGTCGACGACCGCGGCCTGCTCCCGGAGTTGCGCGCGGCATCGTCGAGGCTGGGGGATGCCTTGGCGGCCGCTTGAGCGGAAGCCCTACGGCACAGGATGCATGCCTAGGTGGCGTACGCCTGCGTGAGCGTGTTCAGGTGTACCCGTTCCGCATCACGCAGGAAGGGGGCCACCAGCATCATCACCTGCACGATGCCCTGGCGGATGGCGACCTGTTCGTCCTTCTCGCCGCGCGTGGAGGCGTAGTTCAACCAGAAGGTGGACACCACCAGGACGTTGGTGGCCGTGGCGGCCAGTTCCGCTGCCGATGCGCGCATCACGCCGGCATGGCCCATGCCGCGCATCACCGCATGCGCGCTGTCGTCGGCGCGCCGCAGGATGCGCGCGAAGCGCATGCGCAGGCGGCGGTTGCGGCTGAGGATCTCCACCAGGTCGCGGTACAGGAAGCGGTAGTCCCAGATGCACTCGAACACCAGGTGCAGCTGCAGCCAGATGTCCTCCAGCCCCGGCAGACGATCGGTGGGCGGCGTCAACGCCGCATCCATGCGCTCCTCGTACCGCGCGAAGAGCTGCTCGATGATGTCGTCCTTGTTGCGGAAGTGGTAGTACAGGTTGCCCGGGCTGATCTCCAGCTCGTCGGCGATATGGTTGGTCGTGACGTGGGGCTCGCCCTGTGAGTTGAACATCGCCAGGGCGGCGTCGAGGATGCGCTGGCGGGTATCGCGTGCCACTAGGCGATCAGTTTCTTCACCAGGTCCACGTATTTCTTCTGGGCGTCCTCGGGCGCGGTGCCCTTGAGCTTGGCCCAGGCTTCGTACTTGGCAGTGCCGACGAAGTCGAAGAATCCGGGCTTGTCTCCTTTCACATCACCTTCCGAGCCCTGCTTGTACAGCCCGTAAAGCCGCAACAACGTGTCGTTGTCCGGACGCTCGGACAGCGTCTGGATGTCCCTGGATGCTTGTTCGAATGCGCTCTTCAGATCGGCCATGGATGATCCCTCCCAGTGATCGAGGCCATCACACCACGGGTGGTGCAGGCGGTCAATCCGTGACGGGATTGTCGAAACCGGATGGCTCTGGCAAGTTACGACGCAGGGCGGTCGGAGGGGCTGGCCCACACCACTTGAGGAATGGGGCAGTCATGAGCTATTTCGTCACGGGCGCCACGGGATTCATCGGTCGCTATCTGGTCGGCAACCTCCTCAAGCGCAGCGGGACGGTCTACGTGCTGGTCCGCAAGGACTCACAGAAGAAGTTCGACGCCATCGCGAAGAAGGCGGGCTGGGACATGAAGCGCGTGACGGTGGTGCACGGGGACATGACCAAGCCCCGGTGCGGCCTGACGCCTACCCAACTGCGCACGCTGACCGGCAAGGTGAAGCACTTCTTCCACCTGGCCGCCATCTACGACCTCACCGCCACCCGTGAAGCCCAGCAGGCCGCCAACATCGATGGCACCCAGCATGCGCTGGACCTGGCGGCCGCGCTGAAGGCCGGCTGCTTCCACCACACCAGCTCCATCGCCGCCGCCGGTCTGTATCCGGGCATCTTCCGCGAGGACATGTTCGAGGAAGCCGAAGGACTGGACGACCCCTACCTGCGCACCAAGCACGAGTCCGAAGGGCTGGTCCGCAACGAGAAGCGTATCAAGTGGCGCATCTACCGCCCAGGCATGGTGGTCGGTCACTCGAAGACCGGCGAGATCGACAAGATCGACGGGCCTTACTACTTCTTCACCCTCATCAAGAAGTTGCGCGAACTGCTGCCGCAGTGGGTGCCGGTGCTCGGCATCGAGGGCGGCCGCATCAACATCGTGCCGGTGGACTTCGTGGCCGATGCGATGGACCACATCGCACACAAGCCGAAGCTGGACGGCCACACCTTCCACCTGACCGATCCGGAACCGATGCGCGTCGGCGAGGTGCTGAACACCTTCTGCCGCGCGGGCCATGCGCCGGAGATGACCATGCGCATCGACGCACGCATGTTCGCCTTCGTGCCGGGCAGCATCCGCATGGCGGTGGGCAACCTGCCGCCGGTGAAGCGCTTCATCGGCATGCTGCTGCGCGACTTCAAGATCCCGAAGGAAGTGCTGAAGTTCATCACCTATCCCACGCGCTTCGACAGCCGCGAGACCGAGCGGGCGTTGAGGGGCAGCGGCATCGCCGTGCCGCGTCTGGACGATTATGCGTGGCGCCTGTGGGACTACTGGGAACGCCACCTGGATCCGGACCTGTTCATCGACCGCTCGTTGAAGGGCAAGGTGCGCAACAAGGTGGTGGTCATCACTGGCGGATCTTCCGGCATCGGCCTGTCCACCGCGCAGCGCGTGGCCGAGGCGGGCGCCACCACGATCATCGTGGCGCGCGGCGAGGAGGAACTGTTCAAGGCCCGCGACGAAATGAAGAAGGCCGGTGGCAAGGTGTTCGCCTACACGGCGGACCTGGCCGACATGGCCGACTGCGACCGACTGGTGAAGACGGTACTGGACGAACACGGCCACGTCGACGTCCTGATCAACAACGCCGGCCGCTCGATCCGCCGCTCCATCGAGCTGAGCTACGACCGTTTCCACGATTTCGAACGCACGATGCAGCTGAACTATTTCGGCAGCCTGCGGCTGATCATGGGCTTCCTGCCGAAGATGACCGAGCGCCGCAAGGGCCACATCATCAACATCAGCTCGATCGGCGTGCTGGCCAATTCGCCGCGCTTCTCGGCCTATGTCGCCTCGAAGGCGGCACTGGATGCGTTCAGTCGCTGCGCGCAGGGCGAGCTGTCGGGCAAGGGCATCAGCTTCACCACCGTCAACATGCCGCTGGTGAAGACGCCGATGATCGCGCCCACGAAGATGTACGACAGCGTGCCGACGCTGTCGCCGGAAGAGGCGGCGGACCTGCTGGTCAAGGCGATCATCGAGAAGCCCAGCCGCATCGCCACCCGCCTGGGTATTTTCGCCGCGCTGGTCAATGCGGTGGCGCCGAAGGCCTACGAGGTGGTGATGAACACCGCCTTCGAACTGTTCCCGGATTCGGCCGCCGCCAAGGGCGACCGCAAGGCGCTGAAGGACGAATCGCCCAGCCAGGAACAGATCGCGTTCGCCGCGCTGATGCGGGGCGTGCACTGGTAGTGAACAGCGTCGTGCCGAGTGTGCTCGGCTACGCGGTCGCGTTTGTTCGATAGCAGCGGAGCAAGCTCCCCTCTACGCGTCCTGCGGGAGCAGCGGAGCAAGCTCCCCTCTACGCGTCCTGCGGGTCGGCCCACCGCAACGGCACCGCCTGCAGGTTGCGCATGTGCAGTGCCAATGGCTCGATCCGCGACCACATGAAGTCGCGCAGCTCCGCGTCTTCGACCGTCTCGGTCATCGCGCCATGGAAACAGGCCAGCCAGCCGCTGGCTTCTTCCATGCCGATCCGGAAGGGCAGGTGGCGTGCGCGCAGCATCGGGGCGCCGTGCCTCTGGGTGAACAGCGGCGGGCCGCCGAGCCAGCCGCTGAGGAATTCGAACAGTTTCTGCTCGCTGCCTTCCAGCGACGATGGATGCTGCGCGCGCACGGCAGCGGCCTCCGGCAGCGTATCCATCAGTGCATACATGCGCTGCGTCATCCGGCGCAGGCCGGCTTCGCCGCCGATGCGCTCGTAAGGCGTGGGGTCGGGAACGTCGCTCATGGGATCGGCATGCAGCACGGCGGTGACGCGATCATCCCGTTGCGCGCAGGCCAGGCCCAGCGACGGAACGTCGCAGTCGCCTCACAGGGTCTTGCACTGCCGCCAGCGCACGGGTTCGCTGCTGCCGGGAGGTGGGTTGAGCTGCACACGGCTCGTACGCAGTGCAGGGTAGCGCTCAAGCTCGCTGCAGATCCGCGGCCAGACGTCCTGCTCACCGGCCGCAAGGTCCACGCTGAGGGTCAGTTTGGTCTGCCACACGCCGCGCGTGACACCGGGGGTCCTGGCGAGCGTCTTGAGTACCTCGCGCATCTGGATTTCCAGCTCTTCTTCGGTGGGCTCGCGGAAGGCGGCGGGCTGTGGCGGGGCCGGGGCGGGGATCGCAGCGCCGGGCGCGGCGGGCGACGGGGCTCCGGCAGCCGGGCGAGCCGGCGCAGGGGCGTTGGGCCAGGCCGCCATCGCCAGGGCGCCAATGGCCACCGCGCCGAGCCAGGCGATGCCGATATGACGCTTGGCACGCGCGGCAGCGTAGTCGATCACCTGGTCGCGCAGGCCGGGTTCGATCAGGTCCACCACTTCCGGCCACAGGCGTGGGCCGTCCAGCAGTTCGATGGTGTTGCCCTGGGCGGCATCGCGGCCTTCCTTCTCCACGTTGCCTTCGGTCGCCAGGATGCCGCCGTGGGCCGCGCCCAGACGGATGCTGGCGGCGAGTTCCTGCACCGGTGCGGCGGCGATGCGGTAGGCCGACCCATGCTTGCACGAGAGCAGCCAGCGTTCGTCGCCACGGGCGAGCAGGAAGGTGGACTGCGGCTCGCGGCTGTCCTGCGGATCGGGGCTCGTTTCTACCAGTCCCCGGCGCGCCATCGCGGCCAGGACCAGTTTCGAAAATTCGCGCCAGCGCAGTCCCGACAACGCATGCAGACCGTAGGACATCTCATCGCGGGGGCGGCGGACCAGCCAGAAATAGGCAGTGGCGGCCGCGCCACTCACGAGCGTGACGGCCAAGCCAAGGAACCAGATGGACATGCGGCGCGGGGTGTTGTTGTTATTTGACCGGCAATTCTACCGGGCCGTGCCTGCGGCTGTCTGTGCTGCCCACCGCGCGTCGCGTGGCGGGACGAAGCAGCCCGCCAGTCCGAAGCCGTAAGGGGAGGGGAGCAAACGAACTTCGGTGGACTGGCGGGCTGGAATGATTGTTACGCCATTGGATGGTGCCGCGCAACAAAAAAATGTTCAGGAAAGCGCAGGAAAAAGCCTATGCAACCTTATGGTGCGGCCTTCTTGCGCGATGCACGCTTGGCGGGCGTCTTCTTCGCCGCCGGCGACGGTTTTCTGGCGGCGGCCTTGCGCGCCCGTGCCGGCTTCGCGGCCGGCACGCCGCCCAGCTTGCGCAGCTCGGCGTTCAGGGCATCGACGCGATCGATCAGGGCGGACAGGTCCTCGCGGCTGGGCACCTCAAGGCGGCGCAGTGCGCGATGCACGCGTTCCTCGAACACCTTCTCCAGCCGGTCCCAGGTGTCGGACGCGCGTTCGCGTGCCTGGCCCACGGTGCTTTCCACGGCATCGCGCATGGCCTGGGCTTTGCCGCCGGCGGTCTTGCGCGTGATCTGCTCCAGCGACAGGCCTTCCTTGACCAGGGTCTCGAACAGCTTGGTGCCTTCGGCCTGCGCGCGCCCGAAGGCGCCGACTCCGGCCAGCCAGACCTGCTGGGCCGACTCGCCCAGGCGCTTGGACAGCTGCTCGGCCTGGGCCTGCAGGTTTTCGTTGCTGGAAGCGGAAGCGGTCTTCTTGCGTGCGGATTTCTTCAGCGTGGCCATGGCGTTCCGTCAGTGGTTAGTGTGGGAATTGCGCGCCAGAATCGGCGTCGCGTCTAGAGTTTTCACACCACCGGGCGACGCAACCGCAGGCGCATCAGGAATGACGCGCCGCGCGGTGGCGGGATACCAGCTGGTCGACATCGTCCAGGGCGCGACGCAGGCGGGCGGTGGTCTCGGTCATGCGCGGCGCCACGTCCAGACCGGCGAGGATCGACCGGTTGCGATCCTGCACGATGTCCTCGTTGTAGCGGATGCCGTGTGCGGCCAGCATGGGCTTGAGCGTGGCCGCGCGCTTGCGCAGGTCGGCCAGCGTGTTGCGGTAGGCCAGCTGGCAGACCCGGTGGCGCGAGGAGAAGCTGAAAAGGTTGGTGAAGAACAGCTCGCTGTCGTCCGCGTTGGGCTCGAACACCAGCTGGTCGATGTCGGGATACCGCAGCGGGTACTTCTCCATGCCGATCTGCATGCGCGACTGCAGCAGGGTCCGCAGCGTCTGCGACAGCACCGCCGGCAGTCCGCCGCTGGCCAGGCCGACCTGTTCGGCCTGGTCGGCCTGGGGCGTCGCCTGGTTCGCGTCGAACGGCACCAGCGGGTTGACGCCGATCATCAGGTCGATGCCGCGGTCCAGCACGGTGCTGGCGTGCATCGTGCGGCGCAGCGCGCCATCCAGGAAGTGGCGGCCGCCGATCTCCACTGGCGGATACAGGCCGGGCAGGGCGGAACTGGCCTGCACCGCGCGCGAAATCGGGACGTCGTCCCAGCCCTGCTCGCCGAAGCGCACGGCCTCGCCGCTGTCCAGGTCCACCGCCACCACGAAGAGGTCCGCGTCCAGCGTGCGGAAATCGTTGCTGCGGCCGCGCCGCGTGAAGATGTCGCGCAGGAAGCGTTCCACTTCCTGGTTGTCGAAGATCCCGGTGGGTACCAGGCCGCCGAAGCGCAGGAACAGGTCAGACCAGCGGGTGGCGCGGTGCGGGCTGCGCAGCAGGCGCGATACCCAGTCGGCGTACAGTCCCGGCAGGCTGGCCGCGCGGCGCAGGTACTCGCCCACGTTCGGGCGAAGGAAGGTTTCCGGGCGGAACTCCGCGTCATCGCTGGTGCCGGTGATGAAGATGCGGCACATCTCGGCCGTGCTCATCCGGTTGGCCAGGCCGGCGGCCAGGAAGGCGCCGGAACTGACGCCCACGTAACAGTCCATGCGGGTCAGGTCCAGCCCGTCCAGTGCTTCGTCCAGGGCGCGCAGGGCGCCCAGCTCGTACATGCCACCGATGGGGCCGCCGCCGGCGATCGCCAGGCCGATCTTGCCGTTGTGGCCCCGCTGCCGCGCACTGTGGATCGAAAGCATGTACTACCCGTCGTGACCTCGCTGCCCGAGTGTAGCCGACCGGCCGCCGGGTTGCGGTGGTCTCCCGTCGTCGGGATCATGGCGCCCATGGCTCGAGCACATCCGCTGATCGCACGCGTGGGCAGGCGCCTGGAATGGCACCAGGCGGCGCACGATCCCGTGCTCGAACCGCGCAACCGCCTGCGCTGGCTGCCCGAGCTCAGGCGCTGGCAGGCCGCCAGGCTGGAAACCAGCTTCGCGCATTTCCTGGCCGATCCCACCCGCCGCGCGGCGGCGATGTTCTTCCTGACCGACGTCTATGGCGACCACGACTTCAGCGGGCGCGACGCCAACGTGGCCAAGGTCATGCCGATGATGCAGCGCCTGCTGCCGCTCTCCGTACTGGAGACCGTGGCGCACGGGATCGAGCTGGGGGTGCTGACGCACGTGCTGGACATGCGCATGGCCGAGGCGCTGCAGCGGCTGGCGCCCCATCGGCGCAAGCTGGACGCCGATCTGTACGGCCAGGCGTACCGCGAGGTGGGCCTGCGCCGCCTGCGCCGGCACCAGATCGACCTGATCGCCGAGGTCGGCGTCGGGCTGGCGCGCGCGGTGAAGACGCCGGGCGTGGCCACCTTGCTGAAACTGTCGCGCGGGCCGGCCCGCGCCACGGGTCTGGGCGATCTGCAGGGCTTCCTCGAGCGCGGCTTCGCCGCCTTCGCCGCATTGGGCGACGGCAAGGCCTTCGTGCGCGATATCGAACGCGCCGAGCGGACGGTGTCGCGCCGGTTGTTCGCGGGCGACCCCGATCCGTTCCGCGACTGACCTCAGTCGAACTTCTCGCTCAGCACCCGGCGGATTTCCGCCTCGATCGGGCCCTTCATCGCCGAGAGCAGGAAGCCCAGGGTCGCGGTGACCTGCAGGTTGTCCGCCAGCAGGGCGATCTTGCCTTCCACGCCCGAGCGGCTGAAGTTCAGCGTATCGCCGTCCCAGCCATAGTCCATGTCGAAGCGCTCGGAGAGCTTCTTCGCCACGCTTTCGATGGCCTTCCTTGCCTGTGCGGGCGTCTTGGAATGCGAATGCTGGATGTCGATGCGGGCCATGCATGGGCTCCTGTGGCGTAGGGCTATTCTGCGCGGCCATGCCGTGCGCTGCCAAGCCGGCTATCGCGTCCGGGCGGCAACCTGATAGGCTCCCGTCGCGTGCAGAACCTCAGACTTCATTTCACCAACCGTCCCGCACCGGACCGGCCGCTCACCACCGGCGTCCACCGCATCGTGCGCGAAGCCGCCGGCACCATCGGCGTGGGCGATGCGCTGCAGGGCGCCTTGCTGGCGCAGATCTGCGTGGATCGGCGCGGCCTGTGGCTGCAGGTGGCCAACGGCATGCGCGGGGTGCACATCAATGGCCGTCCGGTGAAGCGGATGGCGGTGCTGCGGCCCGGCGACGCGGTCTACGTGGAAGGCGTGGAGCTGCTGCTGCAGTCGGGGTTCCGCTCGGCCGCGGAGGTGCGCGACAGCGACGCAGGCCAGGGCGACGCCCGGGTGGTGCTGCGTGGCGTCGGTGGCAAGTATCACGGCAGGAGCGTGTCGCTGGAGCACCCGCGCATCGTCGGCCGTGCGCGCGAGGCCGACATCCGCGTCGACGATCCCGCTTTCGCTGAGCGCCATGCCCGGCTCGAGTTGCGCGGCGATCGCGTTCTGCTGCGCGACCTGGGGTCGGCCGAGGGCACCCGCGTCAATGGCATGGCGGTGCGCGATGCGCTGCTGGCTGCGGGCGACCAGGTGGTGTTCGATGCCCAGCACCGCTTCGTGCTCGAGGTGCCATGGGCCCCCAGTGCACGGGCGGAGGAGTCGGCGTTGCCGGACGATGCCGGCCAGACGCCCCTCCAGGGCGATACCCAGCCGGCGGTGACGGCGTCGGTGCGGCGTTGGCCGTGGTTGCTGCTGGCGGCCGTCCTGATGGCGGCCGCGCTCAGCGCGCTGCTGCTGTTCGGCGCCGGCTGAGCGATTTCCACAGGCGCCAGCCCAGCAGCGCCGCCAGGATGCCCGCATACAGCAGCGGCTCGCGGATGTCGGATTTCACCAGCCACCAGAAGTGCAGCACCGCCAGTACGCCGATGGCGTAGACCAGCTTGTGCAACTGGCCCCAGCGCCGGCCGAGGCGCCGCATCCACCCCTGCGTCGAGGTGATCGCCAGGGGCACCAGCAGCAGCCAGGCGCTGAAGCCCACGGTGATGTAGGGGCGCTTGACGATCTCTTCGAAAATCTGCGTCCAGTAGCCGCGCAGGTCCAGTGCCAGGTAGGCCGTCAGGTGCAGGCTGGCGTAGAAGAAGGCATACAGGCCCATCATCCTGCGGAAGCGCAGCAGGACCGGCTGGCCGGTCAGCTGACGCAGCGGGGTGATCGCCAGCGCCACCATCAGCAGGCGCAGCGCCCACAGGCCGGTACGGTGTTCGATCTCGGCCACCGGATCGGCGCCGAGCGCGTCGCTGCCATTCCGCCATACGTCGTGGAATTGCCAGGCGAGGATCGCGAGTGGGGTCAGGGCCAGCGCGTGGACGAGGGTCTTGGCGGCGACCAGGCCGGCGGATGCCTTGCGCATCGCCGGGTCAATACCACTTCTTCAGATCGAGGCCCGCATACAGCGAGGCGACCTGGTCCGCATAACCATTGAACATGCGCGTGGGGATGCGCTCGGCGAACAGCTTGCTCTGGGTGCCGGCGATGCGCCGCTCGGTCTTCTGGCTCCAGCGGGGATGATCCACGTCCGGATTGACGTTGGAGAAGAAGCCGTATTCCGAGGGCTGCAGGTCGTGCCAGGCCGTCTCGGGCATGCGCTCGACGAACTTGATCTCGACGATCGACTTGATGCTCTTGAAGCCGTACTTCCACGGCACCACCAGCCGCAGCGGCGCGCCGTTCTGTTGCGGCAGCGGCTTGCCGTACAGCCCGGTGGCGAGCAGGGTGAGCGGATGCATGGCTTCGTCGATGCGCAGGCCCTCGCGGTACGGCCAGTTGATGGACCGGTAGCGCACGCCCGGCATCTGCACCGGATCGGCCAGGGTAGTGAAGGCCACGTACTTGGCCTTCGAGGTGGGCTGGAACTTCTTCAGCACCTCGCCCAGCGGCACGCCCAGCCAGGGGATCACCATCGACCAGCCCTCCACGCAGCGCAGCCGGTAGATGCGCTCCTGCGGCGCCAGACCCTTGACGAGATCCTCCAGCGCGATCCTGCCGGGTCTGGCGCATTCGCCGCCCACCACCACCGACCATGGCGAAGTCTTCAGCGTCTTGCGCGCGGTCGACGGGTCGGCCTTGCCGGTGCCGAACTCGTAGAAGTTGTTGTAACTGGCGACGTCCTGGTAGCGCGTCAGCGTCTCGGTCGTCCGGAAGCCGGAGCGGGCCTGTTCCGGTGTCACGGTGACCTTCGGTGGCGGCGGCGGCTCGGCCTCGGCGCAGCCGGCCAGCGCCAGGGCCGGCGCAGCAGCGAACGCCTGGAGCAGGCGGCGACGGTCCCGATAGACCGACTCGTCGGTGATCTGGGAGGCGGGAATTCGCAGGGCGTCGCGCAGGGACATGGACATCTCCGGGAAGCGGGGGGTCTTGGTTGGACGATACTCGCGCGGGAAAATTCCCGCTCGATTGCCCTGTCTTGAACCTATACGTCGCGGGATGGCCGCAGGATGCGCGGCGTGCGTGGTCCGCACCCGCGGGCTCGGCTTCGTTGCCCCTGCAACTGATGCGCTGCGGCATACTACGGGTCCTCCTGTTCAGGTGTCCCATGACGCGCGCGTTCAACTTCAGTGCCGGTCCCGCCACCCTGCCCGAATCGGTCCTGCGGCAGGCGCAGGCCGAGATGCTCGACTGGAACGGCGTCGGCGCGTCCATCGTGGAGATCAGCCACCGCAGCCAGGACTTCATCGCCGTGGCGGCCGAGGCCGAGGCGGACCTGCGCCGGCTGGTCGGCATCCCGGACGACTATGCCGTGCTGTTCCTGTCCGGCGGCGCCACCACCCACCAGGCCCTGCTCGCGCTGAACTTCGCCGCGCCCGGCCAGGTGGTCGACTACGTGGTCACCGGACACTGGGGCAAGACGGCGATCAAGCAGGCCAAGCCGTACTGCACGGTCAACATCGCCGCCGACGGCGAGGCGGGCGGCTTCCACGACATTCCGCCACGCGACACCTGGAAGCTCACGCCCGGTGCCGCCTATGTGCACATCACCGCCAACGAGACCATCCACGGTGTCGAGTTCCGCGATACCCCGGATGTCGGCGAGGTGCCACTGTTCGCCGATTTCAGTTCGTCCATCGCCTCCGAGCCGCTGGATGTGTCGAAGTACGGCGTGATCTACGCCGGCGCGCAGAAGAACCTGGGCCCGGTGGGCGTGGCGGTGGTGATCATCCGCAAGGACCTGTTCGAGCGCAGCGGCCAGCCGCGCGCCGACATCTTCGACTACCGCTCGCACGCCGCGCGCGACTCCATGCTCAACACCCCGCCGACCTGGAACTGGTATCTGGCCGGCCTGGTGTTCAAGTGGATGCTCGCCGAAGGCGGCGTCGAGGAGTTCGCGCGCCGCAATGCGCTGAAGTCGTCGCTGGTCTACGACGCCATCGATGCCTCCGGGGGCTTCTATCGCAACGAGGTGGTGCCGGCGGTCCGGTCGCGGATGAACATCCCGTTCTTCCTGCCCGACGAGACCCTGACCTCGCGCTTCGTGGCCGAATCCAAGGCGGCCGGACTGCTGGCGCTGAAGGGCCACAAGGCGGTCGGCGGCATCCGCGCATCCCTGTACAACGCGCTGCCGGTGGAAGGTGCGCAGGCGCTGGTCGATTTCATGCGCGATTTCCAGCAACGCAACGGATGAACCCCCCTGCATTGCCCGATGTGGGAGCGACGTCAGTCGCGATGAAGCTTCACCGATAACCTTTCGCGACTTACGTCGCTCCCACGGGGAAGCGACGGGACTACGGAAAACCCCATGGCCTCCAAGCCCAGCAAACCCAGCAAGAAGCCTGCAACCAGCAAGAAGACCGAAGCCGCGCCCGCTCCGGCCCTCTCCGACGTACGCGCCAAGATCGATGGCATCGATCGCCAGATCCAGTCGCTGATCGCCGAGCGCGCACGCTTCGCCCACCAGGTCGGCAAGGCCAAGGGCAAGCTGGCTGCCGCGGTGGACTATTACCGTCCCGAACGCGAGGCGCAGGTGCTGCGCATGGTGGTGGACCGCAACGAAGGCCCGCTCAGCGACGAAGTGCTGGTGCACGTCTTCCGCGAGATCATGTCCGCCTGCCTGGCGCAGCAGGAACCATTGAAGATCGGTTACCTCGGCCCGGAGGGTACCTTCAGCCAGCAAGCGGTGCTCAAGCACTTCGGTCGTTCTGCGCACGGTCTTCCGCTGGCCAGCATCGAAGAGGTGTTCCAGGAAGTGGCCAGCGGCAATGCCGATTTCGGCGTGGTGCCGGTGGAGAACTCGGGGCAGGGCACCATCCAGATCACCCTGGACATGTTCCTCACCTCCGACCTGAAGATCTGCGGCGAAGTCGAGCTGCGCGTGCACCAGTTCCTGATGTCGCGCACCGGCCGCATCGACGACATCGAACGCATCTATGCGCACCCGCAGTCCTTCGCGCAGACCGCGGGTTGGCTGCGCGCCAATCTGCCCAAGGTCGAGAAGGTGCCGGTGTCGAGCAATGCCGAAGGCGCGCGCCGCGCCCGCGGCAGCGACGACGCCGCCGCCATCGGCGGCGAGAGCGCGGCGCACGTGTACGGGCTGAAGAAGGTCGTCATGAGCCCGATCCAGGACGACAAGGACAACACCACGCGCTTCCTGGTGATCGGCCGCAGCATCTTCCCGCCGTCCGGCCACGACCGCACCTCGGTACTGGTCTTCATCCACGACAAGCCCGGTGCGCTGTTCGACGTACTCAGCCCGTTCGCGCGCCACGGCATCAGCATGAACCGGATCGAGTCGCGGCCCTCGCACCACGCCAAGTGGGAGTACGGCTTCTTCATCGACCTGGCCGGCCACATCGACGACGAGGCGATGAAGCAGGCGCTGGCCGAACTGAAGCAGCATTCGGCGCAGATCAAGGTGCTGGGGTCGTACCCGGTTGCGGTGCCCTGAAGGCCGGGATTCGGGAGTAGGGGCTCGTGATTCGCCACACCATCGATCACGGCCCAGCCCGCCCGTCGTACCGAATCTCCACTTCCGAATCCCCAATCCCAACACTCATGAAACAAGACTGGATCGCTTCCGCAGGCCAACCGCTGCACGGCACCCTGGACATCCCCGGCGACAAGTCGGTGTCGCACCGCGCGGTGATGTTCGCTGCGCTGGCCGATGGCACCTCGACGATCGACGGCTTCCTGGAAGGCGAGGACACCCGCGCCACCGCCGCGATCTTCTCGCGGCTCGGCGTACGTATCGAAATCCCGTCGCCCTCGCGCCGTGTCGTGCACGGCGTGGGCGTCGATGGCCTGAAGGCCGCGGAAGGCGCGCTGGACTGCGGTAATGCCGGCACCGGCATGCGCCTGCTGGCCGGCTTGCTGGCCGCGCAGCCGTTCGACAGCGTGCTGGTCGGCGACGAATCCCTGTCCAGGCGCCCCATGCGTCGCGTCACCGGGCCGCTGGCCACGATGGGTGCGCGCATCGATACCGAGGAGGGCGGCCTGCCGCCGCTGCGCATCCACGGAGGCCAACGGTTGATGGGCATCGACTACACGCTGGAAGTCGCCAGCGCCCAGGTGAAGTCCGCCGTGCTGCTGGCTGGCCTGTATGCCGATGGCGACACGGTGGTGCGCGAGCCGCATCCCACCCGCGACTATACCGAGCGCATGTTGAAGGCGTTCGGCGTTGACATCGAATTCTCCCCTGGCTTCGCGCGCCTGCGTGGCGGGCAGCGCCTGAAGGCCACCGACATCGCGGTGCCGGCCGACTTCTCCTCGGCGGCGTTCTTCCTGGTCGCCGCCAGCATCATCCCGGGGTCCGAACTGCGCCTGCGCGCGGTCGGACTGAACCCGCGCCGCACCGGCCTGCTGCAGGCGCTACGCCTGATGGGCGCGGACATCACCGAAGAGAACGCCAGCGAGCATGGCGGCGAACCGGTGGCCGATCTTGTGGTGCGCCATGCGCCGCTGCGTGGCATCGAGGTGCCGGAAGCGCTGGTGCCGGACATGATCGACGAGTTCCCCGCGCTGTTCGTCGCGGCCGCAGCCGCGGACGGCCCCACCGTCGTGCGCGGCGCGGCGGAGCTACGGGTGAAGGAGTCCGACCGCCTGGCCAGCATGGCCAATGGCCTGCGCGCGCTGGGCCTGCGGGTGGACGAAACGCCGGATGGCGCCACGATCTTTCCGGGTCCTCTGCAGGGGGGCACCGTCGATTCGCACGGCGACCACCGCATCGCGATGGCGTTCTCCATCGCCGGCCAGCGCTCCTCGGGTGCGGTGCGTATCGGTGATGTGGCGAATGTGGCGACCTCGTTCCCGAACTACGACGCACTGGCGACGGGGGCGGGATTCGCGTTGCGGAAGGCGTGAGGGCTGGGAGCTGGGCTTGTGATGTGGGAGCGACGTAAGTCGCGATGACCGACTGCAGCCCTGCTTCGCGACTCACGTCGCTCCCACAAGAGCCGTACCGCCCGCGCAAAAAAAAGGGGGACGCCTTGCCCGCGTCCCCCTTCCGTTTCCTCGTCAGCTCCGTATCGGGCGCGATGCAGCGCTTAGATCGGCTTGAAGTCCACCGGCACCTTCACGCTGGTGGCGATGGCCTTGCCGTTGCGCATGGCCGGCTCGAAGCGCCACTGGCGCACGGCGTTCACCGCGGCGCGGTCCAGGTCACGTTCGCCGCTGCGTTCGACCACGCGCACGTCCACCGGGTTGCCCTGGGCGTCCACCTCGGCCAGCACCACCACCGTGCCGCCCACGCCGGCGCGCAGCATCGCGGCCGGGTACTTCGGCTCCGCGTTGCCGGCCATCGGCCGGGCGTCGCGGCTGATGGGGGCAGGGCGGGTCGCGGCGGTGCGCTCCGCGCGCGTGCGTTCATTGGCGGCCGCCGCGCGCTCGCTCGCGGGCGGGTTCGCATCATCCATCACCGGTGCGGGCAGGGCGGCCACCGGCGCTTCCGTGGCGCGGCGCGATTGAGTCCACCAGATCAGCGCCGCGGCCGTCACCGCAAAGGCCAGCAGCATCAGCAGCACGGGCGAAGTGGAACGTCGCGGTTCCACCGTGGTGTCTTGCACGGTATCCGCAGTGCGGTACTCGTTGTTCGTGGGCATCGACATGTGAACCTCCGTTTCGCGTTGTGGGTTCCGTGTTGGAACGGTGCCGAGTCTTTGCGCGTCGATGTTTGCGATGCGTGATTCCGCAGTGGAACGGGCTAGTTCGAGTTCAGGTAGTCGAACCCGCGTTCACGCGTGTGCAGGCGGCGTGCATGCGGCTGGCGCCAAGACGCGAGGGGCATGACGACGAACCTCTGAAGGCACGTACCCCGTTCGTGGTGAGCTTGTCGAACCACGCTCTTCGCGGGATATCGAAAAGCCAGGGCCGCGCGTCTTGGCTCCAGAAGCGTGGTTCGACAGGCTCACCACGAACGACACCCAAGCGGTCCCGGTTTTCAGGCGGGGTTTTGCATGCGCCCTGGCGGCATGTGCGCGATGCCGACGCCGCGTCACCGCATCTTGAAATCGATCGGTACCGTCACCGCACCCGCCACGGCCTGGCCATCGCGCTGCGCGGGCTGGAAGCGCCACTGGCGCACGGCGTTCACCGCAGCGCGATCGAGGTCGCGCGAGCCGCTGCGCTGGGCCACCTCGACCGAGGTCGGCACGCCGTCCGCGCCCACTTCCACGCGTACCAGCACGGTGCCTTGGTCGCCGCTGCGCATGGCGGCCGGCGGATACTCCGGCGCGGGCGTCTGGCCGGGAATCGGCACCGGTACGTCGCCGGGCGCCAGGGTCACGCCGGGAGCGGCCGGGGCCGTGGGCTCGGGCGGGGTGGGGGCCGCAACCTCCGGTACCGGCGTCGGCATCGGCTTTTCTTCCACCAGCTGCGGGCGTTCATCGCTGGCGGCGCGGGGCGCCGGCTCTTCCATCCCGCTGGCGCCGTCGCCGGTGGACAGCGGCTCGGGCAGCGCCTCGACAGGCGCGGCCTTGCCGGGCAGGGTGGGCTGCGCGGTGTAGAAACCGTCGTCGCGCCCGGCCCACCACACGATCAGGAACAGCAGCAGGCCCACGCCGAAGGCGATGGCGGCGTTGCGCAGGGCGGTGCGGGGCAGGCGGAAGGTGAAGTGGGGTTCGTGCGGTTGCGGGGCCGACATGGGAATCACCGGTGAAGTCGCGCCGATTCTTGCACAGCCGGGGTTAACCGCGCGGGCAGGCGGTCGCAGATGGGCGATAATGCCGGCCTCCCTCGCCAGACCGCTGTTTCCATGCTCGATCCCGTCCTGCTCCGCACCCAGCCCGCCGAACTCGCCCAGCGCCTCAAGGAAACCCGCGGTTTCGACCTGGACGTGTCCCGGATCGCCGACCTGGAAGCCGCCCGCAAGCAGATCCAGAAGCGCACCGAGGAGCTGCAGAACCTGCGCAACACCCGTTCCAAGGCCATCGGCCAGGCCAAGGCCAAGGGTGAGGACGTGTCCGCGCTGATGGCGGAAGTGGCCGGCTTCGGCGACGAGCTGAAGGCCTCGGAAGTGAAGCTGGACGAGATCCGCGCCGAGATCGAAGGCATCGCTCTGGGCATCCCCAACCTGCCGCACGCCAGCGTGCCGGTGGGCAGCGACGAGGCCGGCAACGTCGAACAGCACCGCTGGGGCACCCCGCGCACGTTCGATTTCCCGGTCAAGGACCACGTGGAACTCGGCGCCCGCCACGGCTGGCTGGACGCCGACACCGCCGCCAAGCTGTCCGGCGCGCGCTTCACCGTGCTGCGTGGCCAGCTGGCCCGCCTGCACCGCGCGCTGGCGCAGTTCATGCTGGACCTGCACACCAACGAACACGGCTACGAAGAGACCAGCGTGCCGGTGATCGTCAACGCCGATTCCATGCGCGGCACCGGCCAGCTGCCGAAATTCGAGGAAGACCTGTTCGCCACCCAACTGGGCGAGCACAAGCGCTACCTCATCCCGACCTCGGAGGTCCCGCTGACGAACATCGTCCGCGACGAGATCCTCGACGACGCCCGCCTGCCGCTGCGCATGACCGCGCATTCGATGTGCTTCCGTTCGGAAGCCGGCAGCGGCGGCCGCGACGTGCGCGGCATGATCCGCCAGCACCAGTTCGAGAAGGTGGAACTGGTCTCGATCACGCGCCCGTCGGAAAGCTACGACGAGCAGGAGCGCATGACCCGCGCTGCCGAGACCGTGCTGGAAAAGCTGGGCCTGCCGTACCGCCGCATGCTGCTGTGCACCGCCGACATGGGTTTCGGCGCGGCCAGGACCTTCGACCTGGAAGTCTGGCTGCCGTCGCAGGACATGTACCGCGAGATCTCCTCGTGCTCGAACTGCGAGGATTTCCAGGCCCGACGCATGCAGGCCCGCTGGCGCAACCCGGCCACCGGCAAGCCCGAGCCCGTGCATACGCTCAACGGCTCCGGCACCGCCGTGGGCCGCGCGCTGATCGCGGTGATGGAGAACTACCAGAACGCCGACGGTTCGATCACCGTGCCTGAGGTGCTGCGTCCGTACATGGGCGGCACGGACCGCATCGCCTGATGCTGTGATCCTTCTCCCCGCGAGCGGGGAGAAGGTGCCCGGAGGGCGGATGAGGGGCGCTCTTGGCGCAGAATTCTCCGCATTCCGGTTGCGGACGCGCGTTGAGCGTTGATCGCGGCGGAAGGCCTGCCTCTCCGCTCGCCCCTCACCCGCCTTCGGCACCCTCTCCCCGCACGCGGGGCGAGGGGAGCATCAAGCCTTCTTCGCACGTCCCTTCGTCGCCTTCGCCACCTTGGCGCGCACGGCCGCGCGGCCCAGGTCGCGCAACGCATCCTTGCCGACCCAACGGCGCGTCGGATCGTCGGTCGCCGCCAGCGCGGTGGCCCGGTCGATCGCTTCGGCATGCAGCGCCGCGTTGCGATGGCCGATGGCCCGCAGCGCCCAGCTCACTCCCTTGCTGACGAAATTGCGTGCGTCGCCGGCGGCTGCGTCCACGTGGGCCAGTCCGGCGAGGAAGGGGGCGTCGGGCGTGTGGCGGTCGTGCACCGCCAGGCCGGCCAGCAGCGCGAACGCCGCGCGTTTCTCGAACTCGCCGCGCCTGCGTGACCACGCCTCGATCCGCGCCCACGCATGTGGACTGCGGTCGAACAGGTGCAGGCACAGCGTGTCGCAGACCGCCCAGTTGTCGAACTGCCGGCACCAGCGGTCCATCTGCGTGACGGTGAGCTGCGCGGGGTCGGCGACGAAGGCGACCAGCAGGCGCGCTTCGTAGATGCCGCTGTCCCATAGCGGCTGCGCCAGGGCAGGCTGGCGACCGATGCGTTTGCCCAGCGCCTGGATTTCGCGCATGGGGACGCCGAGGGCGTGGGTGTCGGGGATGCCATAACGCGCCAGCCCGGCGCGATGGGCCGGGCGGGCGGCGCTCTTCAGCAGGGCGATTGCCTGTGCCGGGTCGATGGAGTCGGGCGGAGACTTCTTCGCGGCCATCGTCGGGGTGCGGGGACGGGTGCCGGCAGCATACCGGTCCCGTCCCGCGACCCGGGGCTCAGGCCGCCTGTCGCAGCGGCGTCGGGATGCTGGCCAGGGCGGCCTCGATGGCCTCGGCCTTGTGCTGCGGCGAATAGGCCACGCGCTCGGCGCGCACGAATTCCACATCGGTGATGCCCAGGAAGCCGAACACCTGCTTCAGGTAGGGCGCCACGAAGTCGATCGCGGTGCCGGCGTACTCGCCGCCGCTGGCCTCGGCCACGATGACCTTCTTGCCGCCGGCCAGGCCGATGGGGCCGTTCTCGGTGTACTTGAAGGTGCGGCCGGCCACGGCGATGCGGTCGATCCAGGCCTTCAGCGTGGACGGCACGCCGAAGTTGTAGCGCGGCACGCCCACCACGATGACGTCGGCGGCCAGGAACTGCTGCATCGCGGCCTCGCCGGCTTGTGCGGCGGCGGCATCGCCCCCACCCAGTACGGCGTTGGTCAGGTGGGGCAGCGGGTCGGCGTCCAGGTCGCGGTAGGTGACCTCCAGGCCGGGCACGGTGTCCTGCCAACGGGCTACGATGGCGGCGGTCAGTTGTCGGCTGACCGAGTTGGCGGCCAGGGCGCTGCTGTCGATATGCAATAGTTTCATGGTGGTTCTCCGGTCGGGATGCGGCCTCAACCGCGTTGGAGAACACTGTAGGTCGTTGCATTTGTGGGATAAACGTGTTCAAACGTCACTGATTGTTCTAAAGGTGGACTTAATTCATGCAGCACGACCTCAATGACCTCTATTACTTCGCCATGGTGGTGGACCACGGCGGGTTCGCCGCGGCCGAGCGGGCGCTGGGCATTCCCAAGTCGCGCCTGAGCCGGCGCATCAGCCAGCTGGAAACCGACCTGGGCGTGCGCCTGCTGCAGCGTTCGACGCGCCGCTTCGCGGTGACCGACGTGGGCATGAGCGTGCACCGCCATGCGCAGACGATGCTGGCCGAAGCCCAGGCCGCGCGCGAGGTGGTCGATCGCCTGAGTGCGGAGCCGCGCGGCGTGGTGCGCGTCAGCGTGCCGGTGGCGGTGGCGCAGATGCAGTTGCCCAAGATTCTGCCGGCCTTCCTGGACAAGTACCCCAAGGTGCGGCTGCAGCTGCACGTCAACAACCGCCGCGTGGACATCATCAACGAGGGCTATGACGTGGCCCTGCGCGTGCGCGCCAAGCTGGACGACGACGGCAGCCTGGTGATGCGCAGCTTCGGCCAGATCCAGGAGCTGCTGGTCGCCAGTCCCAAGTACCTCAACCGCGCCGGCCGCCCGAAGATGCCGGAAGACCTGGCCGAGCACGTCACCCTGAGCATCAGCGAGGACGAGGCGCGCCAGCGCTGGGAGTTGCACGGTCCCGATGGCGAGGTGCGCCGGATCGAGCTGAATCCGCGCCTGGCCGGGTTCGACTTCCCGCTGCTGCAGTCGATGGCGAAGGACGGTTACGGCATCACGCTGCTGCCGGAGACGGTGTGCGCGGAGGCGGTGCGCAAGGGCGAGCTGGAGGTGGTGCTGCCGGAATGGAGCCTGCCGCAGGGCATCTGCCATGCGGTGTTCGCCTCGCGCCGGGGCATGCTGCCGGCGGTGCGGGTGTTCATCGATTTCCTGGCCGAGCACCTGCCGCAGCAGATCGAGTCGTCGCGGCTGGATTGCGGTGGCAAGTGTTCGGAGGAGAAGGACAAGGCCATCGCGATGGCCATCGACAACACCAAGGCCGCCAAGGTGAAGAAGGCCTCGTAAGCCACGGCGGCGGGGTTCGTGCGAAAATGCGCCACGGCCTGCAAGGGGCCGGGCGCGCCGCAGGGGCAGGGTGGCGATGCACCGCGACCAGGTCGCGGGCAGTTCCAGACAACGGAGAGATGGCCGAGCGGTTTAAGGCACCGGTCTTGAAAACCGGCGAAGGGTCAAACCTTCCGTGGGTTCGAATCCCACTCTCTCCGCCATTAAGTTATAAAAATCAATAATTTAGAATCGTAAAAAAGGATGTTCCCGACATCCTTGCCATCTAGCCTTTACTCTACGCTCGCAATACATTCTCACCAGGGACCACACCGGGGAGTGTTACGTGGCTGTAGCCGTTAAGAAGGTCGCTGCCAAAAAGGCGGCGGTAGCCAAGAAGGCTGTTAAGAAGGCTCAGAAGTCAGTCAAGAAGGCCGCAAAGAAGATCGTCAAGAAATCGGTTGCTAAGAAAGTTGCGGCGAAGAAAGCCGTCAAAAAGGTCGTCAAAGCGTCTTTCAAGGCTGTCAAGAAGGCTGCGAAGAAGGCCAAGAAGCGCCGTCCCGGTCCGCTCCGCGCGAAGAAGAAAGCATGACGACGCCGCAGAAAAATGAAAGCGTTAGCACTCGTCAAGAGGCTGAAGCCTACTACGCGGAAATTCGTGACGACCGAAACTTCGCTAGCAGCAACTTGTCCGCACAGATTCGCACGACGATTCTTGCCATCCTCGCATTGACTTGGCTGTTGTTGAACGGAACTCAGGCTGTGCTTGAAAAGAAGTTTGGCTGTTTCAGTAGTTCGCTAATGTGGCTTGCTGCCTTGTGCATTTGCGCGCTAGTCGCGGATTTCCTTCAGGGTGTTTTCGCGGTTTATGAAACCAATAAGGCTGCTAACTTGTCGGCCGACGCGCTCTCCGACGGAAGGTTTGACGACGTTGGTTACGATGAAAGTCCTTTGCGTCTTGCTTCCACCGGGCTCTACATCGGAAAGTGCGCAATGGTCGTTGTAGCGGGCGCCTGGTTGGTGATAATAATATTTCGTGCATTGAATGATTCGTGCTTACGTGTTTGCACTTAGCACGTAGGATGGGTTGAGCGCAGCGATACCCATCATTGGCGCTCTCCGAAGCGCGCGTCATCTCCGTCCCAACCCCAGTCATCCGCCAACACCCCATCGCGCACAAAGCGATGGAATGTCGAGTAGCGCGTAGGATGGGTTGAGCGCAGCGATACCCATCAGTCATGCTCTCCGAAGCCAGCGCCGTTTTCAGCGCAAGCCAAATTCTTCGTCAACACCCCATTGCCCACAAACCGATGGAAAGTGGAGTAAGGCCAATCCACAACGCGCGCCACGAGCCCGTGCTTCACCGGATTCCAGTGGATGTAATCCACGTGCCGCGCGAAGTCGGTTTCATCGCGCACCAGATGCTCCCAATACCGTCGTTGCCAGATGCCGCGTTCGCCCTTGTCTACGCGACTGGACCGGCGATGTTCGCCACGCGGTAGGTTGCGAGAAAACCAGGTCTTGATGAGTCGCCAGCGGAGCGGGAAGTCTGCATCGTCCGGCGGCAGCGTCCAGATGGCATGCAGGTGGTCGGGGAGCACGACCATCGCGTCGATGATGAAGGAGTGTCGCTGGCGTGTGTAGCGGAATGCCTCGCGCAGCAGATCGATATGGTCAACGAGTCGCGTCCTGCGACGGTCGGCGAGATTGACGGTGAAGAAGTACGTAGCGCCGGGGACGAAGGTGCGGCGGTAGTTGGTCATCCTTGACCTCTCAGATGGCGGTTGATGGGTATCGCTTCGCTCAACCCATCCTACGACTTTTCGGTAGGAGGCCCTTGAGGCTCGGGTCGGCTAGACTCCGATCACGCCTAAACAAGTCACCATCCACATGGCTCTGACGCCCACCCCCATCACCGCCGCCATCGCCGGCCTCTTCGCCGGCATCGTGATGCCGCTGATCTGGCCGAAGCTGGGGGACGAAACCTTGAACTGGGTGTTCGCGTTCCTGCTGGTCATCGCGCTGCCGATGCACGTACTGGTGGTGGGCTTCAAGCCGCCGCGCGAAGCGGGGCAGGGCGGATCGAGCAGCGCGCTCATCAAGCGCGTGGCGGTGTGGCTGGCCTCCGCCTTGGCCGCCGTGGCGTTGACGAGAATCCTGTCGCTGTAACGCCGGTTGGCCTGGTCTACACTCGGCTCACCCGACGGAAAGGGCAATCCCATGCGCAAGACCGCCATCTTCCTGGCATTGATGCTGGCCGCCGGCACCGCCCTTGCCGACACCTACGCCTTCGGCAACCGCGTGATCAGCAGCGGCGACAGCATCGGCAGACTTGTCGAAATCGCCGGCAAGCCCGACCTCGTCACGCCACTGGAAAACGAATACGGCGCACGCGAAGGCGAAAACTGGACCTACTTCCGCGATGGCAAGACCCTCGTCTTCACCATCGACACCCGTGGCAGGATTCTTCGCATCACCGAATCCCGCTGATCCGAGCGCCGCGTTGCGCAGGCGTACTGCGCGTGGCGCTGCCAATATCGGCAGCGCATGCGTCGTGCCGCGCCCGTGTGCTGCTCAGGCGCACGATGAACGCGTCGCACGTATCACGGCGGCGCTTTAACGTTCTTAACATCACGTTGACCTGCGCGACGACGATGCGGACTACAATGCTGCATCGCATCAGTCGATGTCCGCGTCCATGCTTCGGGGACGGGCGCACATCTGCAGCGCTTCTGCGCGTAGCGTGCCTCGCACGCGACACCCTGTTTCCTGCGCCGTCCTGGCGCCTCCTTCCGATGCGATGAATCCCCGCCGGCGTCCGTGGACGCCTTCGCGTCGTGCCTTGTGCGCGGCATCTCCCCACCCTGGAGTGCACCTGCATGAGCCTGTTGAAACAACCCGCACAACCTCTTCTCCTCGCCACCGACCTGGACGGCACCTTCCTGGCCGGCGATGCCGATGCCCGCAAACGCCTGTACCACCTGGTGGACGCCCATCCCGACGTCAAGCTCGCCTGGGTCACCGGTCGCGGGCGCGAAGCGATCCTGCCGCTGCTGGCCGACCCGGGCCTGCCCACACCGGATTACGTGATCTGCGACGTGGGCGCCACCGTACTGCGCACCGCCGACATGCAGCCGATCCAGCCGCTGCAGTCGCGGATCGAGGCGCGCTGGCCGGGCGAGCACGTGGTGGCCGAGGCGATGCGCCGCTTCCCGATGCTGGTGCGCCAGGAAGTGCCCCAGGAACGCCGCTGCTCGTACTACTGCCATCCGGAACAACTGTCGACCATCCAGGCCGAAGTGGAAGCCGTGGCCGCGTCGCTGGGCTGCGAAGTGCTGTATTCGGCCGACCGCTATCTGGACATCCTGCCGCGAGGCACCCAGAAGGGCAGCACGCTGACCGCACTGGTGGACGCGCTGGCGCTGGAGCCGTCGCGCGTGCTGGTGGCGGGCGACACCTTGAACGACCTGTCGATGTACGGGGAGGGGTTCCCCGGCGTGTGCGTCGGCGAGTCCGAGCCGGCGCTGGTCGCCGCCACCGCCGACATGGACAACGTGCTGCATGCGGACGCACCGGGCTGCGGCGGCATCCTGCAGGCGATGGCGCACTTCGACCTGATCGAGGCCGACGCCTACGCACCGCCGATCCATGCGCCGGGCAAGGCGGAACTGGTGATGGTCTACCACCGCCTGCCGTACGAGGAGCACATCGTCGACGGCCAGCGCGTGCGCCGGCCGCACAGTTCGCCCAACGGCATCATCCCCAGCCTGCTGAGCTTCTTCGGCAAGGGTCAGCCGGGCTCGTGGGTGGCGTGGACGGTGGACGATCACAAGGCACCGCCCGTTGAGCCGCGCGCGCCGGTGGATGCCGAACGCTACCCGGGCCTGACGGCGGCGCACGTGCCGCTGACCAAGCACGAGGTGGACGTGTTCTACAAACGCTTCTCAAAGGAAGCGTTCTGGCCGGTGATCAACAGCTTCTGGGAACGCGCGCGCTTCAGCGAGGACGACTGGGCGCTGTTCAAGCGCGTCAACCGCCGCTTCGCCGAAGCCGCGGCGGCCGAGGCCGCGCCGGGCGCCACCGTGTGGCTGCACGACTACAACCTGTGGATGGTGCCGTCGGTGCTGCGCGAACTGCGGCCGGACGTGAAGATCGCCTTCTTCCACCACACCCAGTTCCCCTCGGCGGACATCTTCGCCATCCTGCCGTGGCGCCGCGAGATCCTGGGCAGCCTGCTGGCCTGCGACTACGTGGGCTTCCACATCCCGCGGCATGCGGAGAACTTCACCGACGCCGTGCGCAGCACGTTCCCGGTGGAGGTGACCCAGCGCGCGTCGTGTGCGCCGCGCTTCATGACCTTCGGCTGCGCCGTGGGCGTGGAGGACATGGCCACCGAACTGCGCATCGATGGCCGCACCGTCCGCATCGGCGCGCATCCCATCGGTACCGACGTGGGCCGTATCCGCGCCTGCCTGGAAAGCGATGAGGTGGCCACCGACATCGCCCGCATCCGCGACGAGATCGGACAGCGCAAGCTGGTGCTGTCGATCGAGCGGCTGGACTACACCAAGGGCATCCTGCAGAAGCTGCATGCCTTCGAACGCCTGCTGGATGGCTCGCCCGAACTGCAGGGCAGGGTGACGCTGGTGATGGTGTGCGTGCCGGCGGCCAAGGAGATGACCGTCTACCGTCCGCTGCAGCAGCAGATCGAACAGGCGGTGGGCCGCATCAACGGCCGCCTGTCGCGGCTGGACTGGACGCCGGTGCGCTTCTTCTCGCGCGTGCTGCCGTTCGCCAGCGTGGTGGCGCACTACGCGGCCGCCGATGTCATGTGGATCACGCCGCTGCGCGATGGCCTGAACCTGGTGGCGAAGGAGTTCGTCGCGGTGCAGGGCCTCAACGATGGCGATGGCGTGCTGGTGCTGTCGGAGTTCGCCGGTGCCGCCGCGGAACTGAAGGGGGCGGTGCTGACCAATCCGCACGACCCGGCCGACCTGGTGCGCAGCCTCAACCAGGCGCTGGCGATGACGCCGTCGGAGCGCGACGACCGCCAGCGCCGGCTGTACGACATCGTGCGCCATCACGACCTGTCGCGGTGGGGACGCGAATTCCTGGCAGCGGCGCAGGGGGCTTCCGATGAGGTAAATGCGGAAACGCAGACGCCGATCGCGGCGTAATGCATTTACGTTTGACGCATCGCTGCGCGGGCGGCGATAGTCGAAGCGGATTCGGGACAGGAGACCCACCCCCATGCGCAACCTGCTGATGCGCAGCATGGCCTGGATGCTGATCGCGGCGACGGCGCTGGTGCTGTTCGGCCTGGCGCAGGCGCCGGAGCTTTGGTTGGGTCCGGGCGGGCGCTGAGACGCGCCACGACGGGCAAAAGAAAACCCGACCAGAGGCGGTCGGGTCTGAAAGGGGGAGTCCCCGGCTCCGGCAGTGCTGCTTGCTCAAGGCAGCGCCCGTTTCCGTTGCAGAGCGGCCGTTCGTGGCCTGCGCAGGGCGTGCTGCCGGGGACAGGGCGCATGGTCGCGCAGCGTGTCCGGGCCCGCAGTCGGGCGTCGCCCCGGCGGGATGTAGGAAATTTCCTACCCTCTCCGTGCCGCGCGGCGTCAGCCGAACAGGGCGTTGAGGGCGCCGTAGCCCATCGCCTGCGGATCGGGCAACGAGGTGCTGTCCGCGTGCAGGAACTCGTTCACCTGCGCGGACAGGCGACCGTACATCGATTCGGCCAGCGCCGACCCCGTGCTGACGCGGCGCACGCCGAGGGCCTGCAGGGCCGCCAGGTCGTGCAGCGCCGGACGCAGCATCACGTTGAGCGGCAATCCGCAGGCGTCTGCGACGGCCCGGATGGCGTCCACGTCGACCAGTCCTGGCACGAACAGCCCATCCGCGCCTGCCTGCCGGTACAACGCCGCGCGGGCGAGGGTCTCGTCTACCCGCCGTTCTTCCGCTGCGAGTCCGCGTAGATACACGTCGGTGCGTGCGTTGATGAAGACATCCGCCACCTGTGCGACACAGGCCTCGCGGATCGCACGGATCTTGGCGGCGAGCAGGTCGGGTGCGCCGGCGCCGTCTTCCAGGTTGATCCCGGCCGCGCCGGCGTGCACGACGCGCAGCACCAACGCAGCGACGCGGTCGGGGTCGTCTGAGTAGCCGCCTTCCACATCCACGGTCAGTGGGACGCGGATGACGCGGGCGATGCGCGAAACCGCCTGAAGAAGGACGTCCGGATCGAGCCGGTCACCATCGGCATAGCCCTGTGCCCACGCCAGACCGGCGCTGGTGGTGGCGACGGCGGCCGCGCCGCGCTGTTCGATCAGTCGGGCAGTGCCGGCGTCCCAGGCGTTGGCCAGGCGCAACAGGCCCTGGCGGTGCAGGTCGCGGAAGCGGGCGGCGGCTTCGGATGAGGACAGCATGCGGGGCGTCTCCTTGAGTGAGCGCACAGCCTGCCATGCCCGGGGCGTCCGCGACGCGATGGGCGGACGACTTCAGGGCGGTGACGGCCCGCGTCTCACGCGCAGAGCCGCCATCCTTCGAACAGCCGCCAGCGCCCATCGCCGCCTTCGATGTTGATGGCGTAGTCCAAGCCTTGTTGCTGGCGTTGGGTGGCCAGCCTCACGGCGTAACTGAGCGCCGCGCCCCGGCTGGCGAAATGCAGGGGCGGCGATTCGTTGATGGACAGCGCGTACAGGCCATCCTGGGCGGGGGCGTGGAACAGATCGAAAGTCATCATGGGACTAAGACGGGTTGCTGCCTGTGACACAACCTACGGATCGTCCCGTGATGCGGACGCATGCGCGCCGGCGCCCCTTTTCGTGGGGTTAAGCCATGTGCAACCCGCGTGAGAAATGTGCAGTGCGACTGAACGGCCTACACATGGTCTTCGCAAAGGCCGGCGTAGAACGTGCGCCAGTGGTCGGGCCGGCGGATCCACCCCCTCCGTCGCCTGCGCAAACCCTGCTTCCGAGCCGCAAGGCTGACACCCAGGGCACCACGAGAGAACCGAACGCAGCGTACCGGACACCCCCTGTTCCTTGCTGCGCCTGGCGGTGGACCGCGAGTCCGACACCGTCGCCGCCCGGAGAGCCAGGCGTGTTCTCGCCCCCCAACGCGAACAGGCCCGCAAGGGCCCGTTGGCATGTCCGCAGGGCGGCGTCAGGGCGTGGTGGATGCGTCCCAGGCGCGCAGGCCCTGTTCGACCACGCGCAGCGCATCGTCCACGCGGGCGCCGTCGACTTCGGCCGTGGTGTCGCGTTCGCTGTGGATCACCTGCATCACCTTGGGCACCTGCGTCGGCTTGCCGCCGCCGAAGACGGCGAGGATCGGATCGATCTCGTCACCGCCGACCAGCGAGAACGACACCGCCGGCCAGCCCGCCTTGAGGAACGCCAGGTGGTCGGTGGGTGGGTACTGGTCGCCGGGCGAGAAACCCAGCTTCTCGTGCTGGCTGGCCGCCCGCAGCGCGGCGACCAGCAAGCTGTCGCCTTCGGCAGCAGGTCGCATCATCCACAGCGTGTCGCCCCAGCCGAACACGTCGAAGTTGACGTACAGCGCGGGCCGTTCGCGTCCCGCGGTGGCGACCCACGCACGCGCGCCCAGCAGGCCCTTTTCTTCCAGGTCCCAGAATGCGACCTGCACCCGGTGGTTCGCCAACGGCCTGGCTTTCAGTGCCTGTGCCAGTTCCAGCACGGCCGAGACGCCGGATGCGTTGTCGGTGGCGCCGTGGCCCACGTCGACCCGGTCGTAATGCGCGCCGATCAGCAGCAGGGGCGCGTCCGCCGGTCCGCCCAGGTCGGCGACCAAGTTGGTTCCGGACTGGCCGTCCTGCTGGAAGTCCTCGCGTTTCCACGCGATGCCCAGTGCATCCAGGCGCTGGCCGATGGCGGCGCCACGCGCGGCGGTGTCGCTGCTGGCGCTTACGGCGGTGACTTGGGTGAGCCAGCGGGCGGACACATCGTCGGCCCAGGCCGGCAGGCTGGCGAACATCGACAGGAACAACGCCGCGCGCAGGCGGCGTCGGATATCGGTCATGGTGGCATCCCCTCGGAAAACCCGAGTATGCCGCAGCCGCCGCGCATCCTCGACCCGCCTACACGCATGTAGTTGGGGCGCATCGCTACAATGTTAATTGCGCGGCGACGGATGGCCCGCCTACGCTCGACCCGTTTCCCGAAGGCATCCGTGTCCATGACCATCCGCGTTTTCCTGATCGACGACCACGCCCTGGTGCGCACCGGCATGCGCCTGATCCTGGGCACCGACGCAGACATCGAGGTGGTGGGCGAGGCGGAGACCGGCGAAGCGGCATTGCCGCTGGTGCGCCAGCTGAAGCCGGACGTGGTGCTGTGCGACCTGCACCTGCCCGGCTACAGCGGCCTGGAAGTCACCGAGCGCATCGTGCGTGCCGATCTGGGCGTGCGGGTGATCATCGTATCGGTGCTGGAGGACGGACCCTTGCCCAAGCGCCTGCTGGAGGCCGGCGCATCCGGCTATCTGGGCAAGGCCGGCGACGCGGCCGAGCTGATCCGCGCCGTGCGCGAGGTGGCGCGCGGCAAGCGCTACCTGGGCAGCAACGTGGCGCAGAACCTGGCCTTGCATACGGTGGGCGGCGATGCCTCGCCGTTCGACGCACTGTCGCCCCGCGAACTGGAAGTGGCCATGCTGCTGACCCAGGGCCTGCGCCAGGAAGAGATTGCGCGGCGGCTCAACCTGAGCGCCAAGACGGTGAACACGCACAAGACGCGCCTGTTCGAGAAGACCGGCGTGCAGGACAACATCGCCCTGGCACGGCTGGCCGCACAGTGGGGACTGACGGATCCCACGCGTTCGCTTTGAGCTGATCGCTTCGCAGCCCGCACGGTCGGTGGGATCGCGAGTGCGGTGATGCCGTCCCTTCGTCGTCATCCCAGCGCATGCTGGAATCCATGTCCCGCGGGAGCGGGGACGTTCACCGACAGAGCAAGATGGGTCCCAGCTTTCGCTGGGACGACGGCAGGCGTCGATGTGCTTTCCATCCCGTCATTCCAGCGAACGCTGGAATCCATTTCCCATGAGGACAGGGGTGGTCAAGAGCAAAGAGGGGTCCCCGCTTTCGTTGGAACGACAGCAGATGTCGATGCACTTTCCATCCCGTCATTCCAGCGAAAGCTCGAATCCATCTCCCTTGTGACCCGCGATGGTCACCGCAAGCGCACGCGGTGTCCCGGTGCTCGCCGCGCCCACGGCATGATGCAACTCCCGAGTCGGTAGCGGATCCCTGAAACGACACTGGCCGCTTGCGCGGCCAGTGTTTCTTTCATCCTCCGGAAGAGGCGCAGCGCGTCAGGCGCTGCGTTCTTCGGTGGTGTCGTCGTCCTGCTTGTCGCTCTGGGCGATGTCGTCGGCGGGCTTGACCGGCGTGACGGCGGGCTCGAACAGGCTGCGCGTGATGGACGGCGGCGTGTCCGCATCGGCGACGAAGAACAGCGAGCCGGTGGCCGGCGTGCTGACCGGCTTCGGTGCGGCCGGGGCGGGCGTCGGCGTGACGGCTTCGACCGCCGCCTCGGTATCGCCGGTCGCTTCGTTGACCGCGTCGACCAGGTCGATCTGCACCGGCTCGGTGCGCACGACGGCGGTCACCGGGGCCACGTCTTCCGCGGCGGTGGCGACCGGTGCGGCGGGCTGTTCGATCGCGGGTGCCGGTTCGGCGGCGATCTCGGTCTTCACCGTCTGGACGATGGCGACTGCGGCAGGCGCTTCCTGCTGCACGGTGGCGACCACCTCGGGGCGGGCACGGGCCGCTTCGGCCTTCACGTCTTCGATGACCTCGACGGCGCGGGTGGCTTCGACGGCGACAGGCGAGGGCGCCTGCACCGGTGCCGCGTCCGCGGCGGGCGCCATCGCCGGTGCCTGCGCAGCGACCACGGCAGCCGCGACGGGTGCGGCCGCCGCGACGGCGGGAGCGGAGGGCTGCGCCTTCTGCGCACGCGGTGCGCCGGCCGCCGGTTCGTCGTCTTCGAAGTCGAACTCCGGCTGCGAACGGTCGGCGACAGGCGTGTCGTCATCGCTGCCCAGATCGTCGGCGATCAGGCCGTCCTCGCCCGTGGCACCGGCTTCACCGTTGCCACGGCGGCGGCGGCGGCCACCACGACGACCACGGCGGCGGCGACTGCCTTCGCCATTCTCGCCCGCGTCGGCGGACGGCGTTGCGTCGCCCTCGGCCGTGGCTGCCGGGGTTGCATCGAGCTCGGTGGCAGGTGCGTCGGAGATCGGCGAACCGATAGCAGCGGGCGTGACGGTGCGCACGGCTTCATCCGTGGTGGCGACCACGATGGCGGCCGTGGTCACCGTTTCGGCGGCAACGGGCTTGGCGGCGGCATCCTGCTGTGGTCCGCGCGGCGCCTGCTGGCGCTGGCCCGGATTGTCCTGCGGCGCTTGCTTGCCGCCCTGCTGGGCCTGCGGCTGCTTGGGCGCCTTGGGCTGCTGGCCGCCCTGAGGCTTCTGCTGCTTCTGGCCCTGCGGCTGCTCGTTGCGCGGCTTCTGCTGCGGCGCATTGCCGGCCTGGGCGTTCTGGCCCTTGTTGCGCTCGTCGCGACGGTTGCCTTCCTGCTTGCCGCCACGGCCCTGGTTCTGCTGGCTGCGGTTGTCGCGGTTGTCACGACGGCCGTTGCGCTCACTGCGATCGTTGCGCTGGCGGTTGTCCTGCTGCGGACGCGCCTGCGGGGCCGGCGCCGTGGCTTCACCGCCGCCGAACAGACGCTTGAAGAAGCCGACCACGCCGCCGGAGGCGGGCGCCGCGACGGCGACGGGCGGTGCCACGGGCGCCGGTGCGGGCGCCGGTGCCGGCACTTCGCGTTCCTCGCGCACCGGGGCAGGCTGGGTGTGCTTGACGTGCGTCACCGCCGGGGCGGCCGGGATGTTCAGCTGCGCCTTGGTCAGCGCGTGCACCGGCAACTTGCGCGGCGTACCGCGCTGGTAGCTGGGCTTGCTGGTCTCTTCGCCCAGTTCGTTCTGGCGGATGCGGGTGACTTCGTAATGCGGGGTATGCAGCGCTTCGTCGGCGACGATGATGATGGGCGCATCGTGGCGCTGCTCGATCTCGCGCAGGGCGCCGCGCTTCTCGTTGAGCAGGAAGTTGGCGATCTCCAGCGGCGCCTGGATCAGCACCTGTCCGGTGTTGTCCTTCATCGCGTGCTCTTCGGCCACCCGGATGATCGACAGCGACAGCGATTCGACGCTGCGCATGCGGCCATGGCCTTCGCAGCGCGGGCAGACGATCTGGCTGGATTCGCCCAGCGACGGGCGCAGGCGCTGGCGGCTCATTTCCAGCAGGCCGAAGCGCGAGATGCGGCCGATCTGCACGCGGGCGCGGTCGTACTTTAGCGCGTTCTGCAGCTTGTTCTCGACTTCGCGCTGGTGCTTGTTCGAGGACATGTCGATGAAGTCGATGACCACCAGGCCGCCCAGGTCGCGCAGGCGCAGCTGGCGGGCCACTTCCTCGGCCGCTTCCAGATTGGTGTGGAACGCGGTTTCCTCGATGTCGCCGCCCTTGGTGGCGCGCGCTGAGTTGACGTCGATGGCGGTCAGCGCCTCGGTCTGGTCGACCACGATGGAGCCGCCGGAGGGCAGGCGCACGTTGCGTTCGTACGCGCCTTCGATCTGCGATTCGATCTGGAAGCGGTTGAACAGGGGGATGTCGTCCTTGTACGCCTTCAGCTTGCGCAGGTTGTGCGGCATGACCTGCTGCATGAACTCGCGGGCGGTTTCGTACAGTTCGTCGGTGTCGACCAGGATCTCGCCCACGTCGCTGCGCAGGTAGTCGCGCAGGGCGCGCACGATCAGGCGGCTTTCCTGGTAGATCAGGAACGGGGCCGGCTTGGTCAGCGCCGCTTCGGCGATGGCCTTCCACACGCTCAGCAGGTAATCCAGGTCCCACTGCAGCTCTTCGGCGTCGCGGCCGACGCCGGCGGTACGGATGATCACGCCCATGTCGTCCGGGATCTGCAGGGCGTCCATCGCCTTCTTCAGCTCGGCCCGGTCGTCGCCCTCGATCCGGCGCGACACGCCGCCGGCGGTGGGCGAGTTGGGCATCAGCACCATGTAGCGGCCGGCCAGCGAGATAAACGTGGTCAGGGCGGCGCCCTTGTTGCCGCGTTCGTCCTTGTCCACCTGGACGACGACCTCCTGGCCTTCCTTCAGCAGTTCGCGGATGCCGGCCTTGTTGTGGTCGACGCCGGCCTGGAAGTAGTCGCGGGAGATTTCCTTCAGCGGCAGGAAGCCATGGCGGTCGGCGCCGTAATCGACGAAGGCGGCTTCCAGGGAGGGCTCGAGCCGGGTGATGCGGCCCTTGTAGATGTTGGACTTCTTCTGTTCCTTCGACGGCTGTTCGATATCGATGTCGTACAGGGTCTGACCGTCGACGATGGCCACGCGCAGCTCTTCGGCCTGCGTGGCGTTGATCAACATGCGTTTCATTGTGCGTTCCTCGCGCGCTGCTACCGCGCGGAACGCCATGGGGTTTCGCCTCTGGAACGTTGCACCGCCCCTTGCGCAGGCGCAGCGGGGCGGGTCGGGTTTCCAGCGCTACGACACCACGGCAGGCCGCGGGAGCGCTTTCTTTCTAATAGGTGTTGCGGGGCCGGCGGCAGCTTCCCTGGGGAGGGGGCGCCGCGCGGGACATGTTCAGCATCAGGTGCCGTCACGCACCCGGCGGTATCCGGGCCTGCCGATCAGCCGCTAACATGGCCGCCCCTGGGGCGGTGGCCGCGCACTTGCCGGAATCGCGGGGAGACGGGCTTCTGGCCCAACTGCAACTCCCAGCGAAATCAAACCCTTATCTCGCCCCCCGAGTTTAACAGATTACCGTTCATGACCCCTAGCCCCCCCTCGGACAAGCCGGCTGCCCAGCCCAAGACCGCCGTGCGCACCGTCACGGTGCCGGAAGACCGGGCCGGGCAGCGGTTGGACAACTTCCTGTTGGGCCAGCTGAAAGGGGCGCCGCGCAGTCTGGTCTACAAGCTGGTGCGCAGCGGCCAGGTGCGGGTGAATGGGGGTCGGGCGAAGGCGGAACGCAAGCTGGAAGGGGGCGATGAGGTCCGCATCCCGCCCGTCAGTCTCACCGAGGTGGGAGAGAAGGTGGCTCCGCCTTCAGGCTTCCTGAAGCGGATGGAAGCGGCCATCGTGTTCGAGGACGAGCGGCTGTTGGTCATCAATAAGCCGACCGGGGTGGCCAGCCATGGCGGCAGCGGCATCAGCCACGGCGCCATCGAGACCATGCGCGCGCTGCGGCCACACCAGTCGCTGGAACTGGTCCACCGGCTGGACCGCGACACCTCCGGCCTGCTGGTGATGGCCAAGAAGCGCTCGGCGCTCTCGGAACTGCAGGCGCTGCTGCGCGAGGACAGCGAAGAGGGCACGCGCGGGATCGAGAAGCGTTACCTCACCCTGCTGGTCGGGCGCATGCCCGATGGCGTGATGAGTGTGGATGCGCCGCTGCACATCGGCCTGCGCCAGGGTGGGGAGCGGCACGTGCAGGTGCATCGCGATGGCAAGCCCTCGCTCAGCCACTTCCGCGTGCTGGAGCGACGGGGCGGGCATTCCTACTGCGAGGTCCGCATCGAGACCGGCCGCACTCACCAGATCCGCGTGCACGCCCAGCACATCGGCCATCCCGTGGCCGGCGACGACAAGTACGGCGATCCCGCGGTCAACAAGCGCCTCCGGGAGCAGATAGGCCTGAAGCGCCTGTTCCTGCATGCGGCCTCGCTGCAGTTCGCACTGGATGGGGGGCGTACGCCTTATGTATTGACGGCGCCGCTGTCCGACGACCTGGCCGAGGCGCTGGATCGCTTGGGCTGAGGGTCAGCTGCCCTGGGCGAAGCAACGGGTCGGCTTTTCCAGCACGGGCGGGAAGGTCACCGGCACGGTGATCGTGTGGGTGACCGGCTGGCCGTTGCGGGTGGCGGCACGGAACGTCCAGGTGCGCACGGCTTCCAGCGCCGCCTTGTCCAGCGCGGCATGGCCGCTGCTCTGCGCCTGCGCCACCTGCGCGGGCACGCCGTCCTTGTCGATGGTCACGCGAAGCACCGTGGTGCCGCCCTCGCTGTCGCACTCGGCTTCAGCCGGATAGGCGGGCGGCGGCGTGTCGATCGCGGCCAGTTCGGTGGGTGGGATCGCGGGCATCGCCGCTTCTTCCTGCTTCTTCGCGCAGGCGGCAAGCGACAGGGCCAGGATCAGTGTCGCCGTGAGCGGCAGGCGGGTCGGACGAAGGTCCATCAGGCTTCTCCCAGCAGGGCGCTGGCCTTGGCCGCGCAGATGAAGTCGTTCTCGCTCAGGCCGCCCACGTCGTGGGTGGAGTACCGTACGACGGCACGGTTGTAGTGCACGCCCAGGTCCGGATGGTGGTCCTCGGCATGGGCGATGAAGGCCAGCGCGTTCACGAACGCCATCGTTTCGTAGTAGTTCTCGAACGGGAACGTTCGCGACAGCGCGTGGCCGTCCTCCACCAGTTCCCAGCCGGGCACCTGCGGCAGCAGCTCGGCGATGCGGGCGGGCGGCAGGCGGTGCTCGCTGCCACGCAGCGGCACGCAGTGCGCCTGGGCGAGGGGGATCAGATCGGACATCGCGCGTCTCCTGGTCGGCCAGTCTGAATGAAGACCGACGACGGGCCTGTGAAGGTGAATGGCTTTCGGGCAGGGGGCTAGAATACCCGCATGATCCAGATTTCAGACAGCGCGCAGGCGCATTTCCGCAAGCTCATCGAGCGCGAGGCCCTGCCCGGACTGGGTGTGCGCCTCAGCGCCGTCCATCCCGGCACGGCACAGGCCGACGCACGGCTGGAGTTCTCCGAGCCGCGCGACCTGGCAGGCGACGAATGGGCCGTCGATTGCGACGGCTTCACGCTGTATGTCGACGCCGCCAGCGTGCATTGGCTGGACGGCGCCGAGATCGATTACGTGATGAAGGGTGCAAGCACGCAGCTCACCATCAAGGCGCCCCGCATCAAGGGCGAAGCGCCCGGCGACACCGCCTCGCTGGTCGAGCGGGTGCGCTGGGTGATCGACAACGAGATCAATCCGCAGCTGGCGTCCCACAAGGGGCGCGTGGCGGTGGAGGAAGTAGGCGGCGATGGCGTGGTGTGGCTGCGCTTCGGTGGCGGTTGCCACGGCTGCGGCATGGCCGACGTCACCCTCAAGCAGGGCATCGAGAAGACCCTGATGGCGCGCGTGCCGGGCGTGACCGCGGTGCGCGACGCTACCGACCATGGGACCGGCGCCGCGCCGTACATCCCCCGCGGCAACGCCGCCTGACGGACGCCAGCGCCGGTGACGAACGCCACCGACGTCATCGCCTACCTGCTGCCGCGCAAGGCGGCCCCGATCGTCGAACGCCAGACCGGCCTCCCGTTCGGTTGGGGCCTGTGGTTGCGTGCGCTGCCCGAACGGCTGGGCCGCATCACCCGTGAGCGTGCCGATGCCGTGGTCGCGACGCTCGTCGCACGCGCGTCACTGCGCGGGCCGGATGCAGCACCGTTCGCGCCGGGGCGCTGGCGCGCATTCCGTTCGCTGTTCTACCAGGGGTGGGGACCGCCCCCGCGCGAAGAGCGCTGGATGCGCTGGCTGGCCGGCTTCAGCAGCAGCCTGCTGCACCTGCTGTTCTTCCTGTTCCTGTTGTGGGTGGCGCTGGTGCAGATACCGCCTCCGCCGGCCGAGCCTGGCGACAGCAGCCGCGTGCGACTGGAGATGATCGGCGATGGCAGTCCCGCGGAGCCGGGAGGCGAGGCGCAGGCCGGCCAGCCCGAGGCGGGGCAGTCGTCATCCGCCAGGTCCGCGACGTCCGTGCCCGCGCCACAGCCGCCTTTGCCGCCAGCGGCGATGCCCGAAGCCGAGGCGGCCGCCCCTGCGACGCTGGCGATGGACGTGCCCCCCATGCCTCCACGCGACGTTCCCGTGCGCGAACTGGCCCCACAGCCGTTGCAGGTCACGGAGGTGCCCGAACCGACACGGGCCTTCGTACTGCCGCCGTCCACCGCGCGCCTGCCCGAGGTAACGCTGCCGTCCCTGCGCGAACCCGGGGTGCCGACGCGCGAGATCCCGGCGCCGGTGACGGCGCCGGCGGTGGTCCGTCGCGATCTTCCCGCGCGTGCCGATGTGCCGGCGGTGGCCACGCGGGACGCCCGCGTGCGGGAGCGGGAAATCCCGGCGCCGCTGCAGGCGCCGGAGGTCCGCGACCTCCAGCGTCGCGCGGCCGAGGTCGCGCCGCGCGATATCACGGCGCGCGAGCGTGGCGTCCAGCAGGCGCAGATCCGCGAACCCGTCCCCGGGCCCTCCACGGCCCCGCGTTCCGTTCCCGCAGCGCCCACGGCTGCCGACGCGGCTGCGTCAGCGCAGCCACGTGCACCGGCAGGAACCTCGACGTCGTCCGCTCCCCGCGGTACGGCGTCGGCAACGTCCTCCACCGCATCCCCTGCCGCGCCCGCGGCGCGCGCAGGCGGCTGGGACACCCCCGCACGCACCGACGAATGGGGCAATGCGCGGCGCAACGTGGCGGGCGACAGTGCGGCGGACGGCCGCGACAAGCCGGGTCTGTACAACGCCGACGGCAGCCTGCGGGTTCCCGGCGTCACAGGCGAATCCGAGCCCCCACGTGGCGCGCCGGGCGGGCAGAACGACCAGTGGACCCGGGAACAGCTGGCGGAGGCGGGCACCTGGCTGCAGCGGCCGCCTTACGACTACGAGCCGACCAGCTTCGACAAGTACTGGGTGCCCAGCGAATCGCTACTGGCCGAGTGGGTGCGGCGCAACGTGCGCGAGATGGAGATCGCCATCCCCGGCACGAACATGAAACTGAAGTGCACGATTTCGGTGTTGCAGCTGGGGGGCGGCTGCGGCCTGGGCAGCCTGTTCCCCGAACCACCGAAGGCGCGCCCGCCGCCGGACATCCCGGTCAAGCGCACGCCGATCCCGACCGACAGTTGAGGGCGGGAGGGCAAAGAATGCGTGGTGTGGGAGCGACGTGAGCCGCGATGAACCACCGCGGTCTCCCGTCGCTCCCACGCCAGCCTCGCGTTTCCGCATACGAAAACGGAGCCTCTCGGCTCCGTTTTCGCGTTCCCGACGAGGGACGTCTTACTTGTTGACGTTGTGCAGGTCGCGCAGCTGCGAGGGCCGCGAACCGAAATAGGCGGCCAGGTCGGAGATGTCCTGGTCGCTCAGGCCGGCGGCCTGCGGGCTCATCAGCGCGTGCTGGCGGTCGCCGCCGCGATAGGCCTGCAGCGCGTGTGCCAGATAGTCCGCGTACTGCCCACCCAGCTTGGGGTAGGTGTCGTCGATGGGGGCATTGCCCTCGGCGCCATGGCAGTCCACGCAGCTCTGGCCGGTGGCCTGGCCCTTGGCCTTGGCCAGTTCCTCGCCCTTGGCGATATGACCCTTGGGCAGGCCGGCCGACGAACTGGCGCCGTGCTCGCCGCTGGCGTGGCCCGGATCCTGGGCGGCGGCTTCGGTGTTTTCCTTCGAGCAGGCCACCAGGGCGAAGGCAGCGAACAGGGCGATGGCTAGACGCTGGGCGTGCTTGGCGTTGGGCATGGTGGGCTTACTTGACGGTGGAAAGGAAGGCGGCGATGTCGGCGATGTCCTGCTCGGAGAAGCTCTGCGCCTGGGCCTGCATGGTGGGGTGCTTGCGGTTGCCGTTGCGGTACTCGGTCAGCGCGTTGGCCAGGTAGTCGGCCGACTGCCCGCCGATCTTCGGCACCTTGAAGCTGGGATAGGCGTTCTTGTAACCCTCGATGCCATGGCAGCCCAGGCAGGTGTAGGTGAGGGTACGGCCAGTGTCGGGGTTGCCGACCAGCGGCGCCGGGGCGGCGGCGGGAGCGGCGGCAGGGGCCGCCGCTTCGACCGGGGCGGGCGCGGCCGGGGTTTCCTGTTGGGCGGTCAGGGCGGCCAGCGGAAGGGCGGCCAAGGCAAGGCAAGCGGCGAGCGGCAGCGGTCGCATCATTCTCGGGAAACTCTCAGGTTGCGCGCGCCACGTACCACCGCAGCGCTTGGCTGAACGCAAGTATAGCCTGCGACCGAATGTCGCGCACAGGCGCGCCGCCCCGGTGCGCAGGGGAGGTGCGACGCCGGCGCACCGTCGGACGGTTGCCTGCCTCGCCGCGCCAGCGCGTTGGTAAGGCCGGTATGTCCCTCCCGTCGCAACGAAGGCGAAGCAACCCGCGGCCCTTGTTCCGCATCGAAGACTTTGCCGCCCCCTGGCCGACACCGGACGCTAGTCACCATGACCTTCGGCGCATGGAAGTCATTCAGGGGTGATATACCTTCATACAACACCACCACAACACCACCACGGTACCGTCCCATGTCCCGACCCCGCCCCCCCTCCGGCCGTTCCTACCTGCAGCTGGCCCTGGTTCCCGTGTTGTGTGGCCTGCTGGTGCTGTCCGCCTGCAAGGGCGGCGGCCCGACGCCCGAGGCCCAGGCCAAGAACGGCGAGGCTGCGAAGGAACCCGACGCCGTTCCCGTCGAAGTGGCCAAGGTCGCCCGTCGCCCGGTCGCGGCCAGCTACAGCAACACGGCGCCGCTGGAAGCACTGGGCGAGTCCCAGGTGATCGCCAAGACCTCCGGCGTGGCGCTGGCCGTGCTGGTCGAGGAAGGCCAGGTGGTGCGCGCCGGCCAGGCCCTGGTCCGGCTGGACCCGGACCGTCTGCGCCTGCAGATGGCACAGGCCGAGGCGCAGATGCGCAAGCTGGAGAACAACTATCGGCGCGCGCAACAGCTGGTCGAACAGCAGATGATCAGCGCCAACGACGTGGACCAGATCAAATACGACCTGGAGAACGCGCGTGCCGTCTATCGTGGCGCCGCGCTGGAGCTGTCCTACACGACCGTGACGGCGCCGATCTCGGGCGTGGTCGCGTCGCGCTCCATCAAGGTCGGCAACTTCGTGCAGATCAATACGCCGATCATCCGCATCGTGGACCAGTCGCGGCTGGAGGCGACGCTGGACGTGCCCGAACGCGAACTGGCCACGCTGAAGGCCGGTCTGCCGGTCCTGATGACCGTGGATGCGCTGCCCGGCAAGACGTTCCAGGGCACGGTGGACCGCATCGCGCCGGTAGTGGATGCCGGTAGCGGCACGTTCCGCGTGGTGTGCTCCTTCGCCAGCGACGGCGTGCTGCAGCCGGGCATGTTCAGCCGCCTCCGGATCGATTACGACCAGCGTGCCGATGCCCTGGTGGTGCCGCGCGTGGCGCTGCTGGACGACGGCGACCCGGCGGTGTTCGTGGTGCGCGAGGGCAAGGCGGTGCGCGTGCCGGTGAAGATCGGCTACGTGGACGGCGAATGGATCGAGGTGCGTGAGGGTCTGAAGGCTGGGGAACAGGTCGTGACCGCCGGCAAGGTGGCCCTGCGTGAAGGCAGCGCCGTGCAGGTGATCGGCGCCGAGCCGGCCAAGGTGGCCGCCAAGGCCGATGCCGCCAAGACCGCCGGAACCAAGCAATGAGCGCGCCCGGCCACGCACCCGGCGAGCACCCGCCCCGCGCAGCCGGCGACGATACGCTGGGCGGCGGCCTGGTCGAGTTCTCCACGCGGCGTCGCGTCACCGTCGCGATGTTCTGGATCACGATGTTCCTGTTCGGCGTGATCGCGCTGGGCTCGCTGAAGGTCAACCTGCTGCCGGACCTGAGCTACCCCACGCTGACCGTGCGCACCGAGTACACCGGAGCCGCGCCGTCGGAAATCGAGACCCTGATCAGCGAGCCGGTGGAAGAAGCCGTCGGCGTGGTGAAGAACCTGCGCAAGCTGAAGTCGGTCTCACGCACCGGCCAGAGCGACGTGGTCCTGGAGTTTGCCTGGGGCACGGACATGGACCAGGCCAGTCTGGAAGTGCGCGACAAGATGGAAGTGCTGTCGCTGCCCCTGGAGGCCAAGGCGCCGGTGCTGTTGCGCTTCAACCCGTCCACCGAGCCGATCCTGCGCCTGGTGCTGTCCAACAAGCAGGAGCCGAAGAACGACGCCGACGCGATCCGCCTGCTGACCGAACTGCGCCGCTATGCCGACGACGACCTGAAGAAGAAGCTGGAGCCGGTCAGCGGTGTGGCGGCGGTGAAGGTCGGCGGCGGCCTGGAGGACGAGATCCAGGTTGACATCGACCAGCAGAAGCTGGCGCAGCTGAATTTGCCCATCGACACCATCGTCCAGCGCCTGCAGCAGGAGAACATCAACATCTCCGGCGGTCGCCTGGAGGAAGGCTCGCAGCGTTACCTGGTGCGCACGGTCAACCAGTTCGCCAGCGTCAACGAGATCCGCGAGATGCTGGTCACCACGCAGGGCGGCGGCGACAACGCCGCGGCGTCGGCGGCGGCGCAGATGGCGGCGATCGCCGCCACCACCGGCTCGGCCGAGGCGATGGCCGCGGCTGCCTCCGTGCAGAACGCGTCTTCCGGCGGCAGCGGGGTGGTGGCCGGCGGCATGCCGGTGCGCCTGAAGGACGTGGCCGAAGTGCGCCAGGGCTTCAAGGAGCGCGAGGCCATCATCCGCCTGGCCGGAAAAGAAGCCGTCGAACTGGCCATCTACAAGGAAGGCGATGCCAACACCGTGTCCACGGCCGAGGCGCTGAAGGCCCGGCTGGAACAGCTGAAGCAGCAGGTGCCGCCGGATGTCGAGATCACCATCATCGACGACCAGTCGCTGTTCATCGAGCACGCGATCGCCGACGTCAAGAAGGATGCCGTGATCGGCGGCCTGCTGGCCATCCTGATCATCTTCCTGTTCCTGCGCGATGGCTGGAGCACCTTCGTCATCAGCTTGTCGCTGCCGGTCTCCATCGTCACCACGTTCTTCTTCATGGGCGAACTGGGACTGAGCCTCAACGTCATGTCGCTGGGCGGCCTGGCGCTGGCCACCGGCCTGGTGGTGGACGACTCCATCGTGGTGCTGGAAAGCATCGCCAAGGCGCGCGAGCGCGGCCTGGGCATCCTGGAGGCGGCCATGGTCGGCACGCGCGAAGTGAGCATGGCAGTGGTGGCGTCCACGTTGACGACCATCGCGGTGTTCCTGCCGCTGGTATTCGTGCAGGGCATCGCAGGCCAGCTGTTCCGCGACCAGGCGCTGACGGTGGCGATCGCCATCGGCATCTCGCTGATCGTGTCGATGACGCTCATCCCGATGCTGAGCTCGCTGAAGGGCCGTCCGCCGCTGGCGTTCCCCGAGGAAGCCCCGCATCCGCAATGGAAGCCCGCCTCGCGCTGGCAGAAGCCGATCGCGGCCAGCGGCCGTGGCATCGGCGCGACGTTCCGCTACGCGTTCTTCGGCATCGCCTGGCTGGTCGTGCGCGTCTGGCGCGGCGTGGTGGCGGTGGTGGGGCCGGTGATGCGCAAGGCGTCCGATCTGACGATGGCGCCGTACCACCGCGCCGAGTCCGGCTACATGCGCCTGTTGCCGGCGTCGTTGCAGCGCCCCTGGCTGGTGCTGGGCTTCGCCGCCGCCGCCTTCGTCGCTTCGCTGGCGATGGTGCCGCTGCTGGGCGCGGACCTGATCCCGCAGCTGGCGCAGGACCGCTTCGAGATGACGGTGAAGCTGCCGCCCGGTACGCCGCTGGCCAAGACCGACGCCCTGGTGCGTGAACTGCAGAACCAGCACGCCAAGGATGAGGGCATCCATGCGCTGTACGGCGTAAGCGGCAGCGGCACGCGCCTGGATGCCAATCCCACCGAGAGCGGCGAGAACATCGGCAAGCTGACGGTGGTGATGGCCAACGGCGGCAGCGAGGCCCTGGAGGCCCGTGAAACGGAAGCGCTGCGTGCCAGCATGAAGCAGCATCCGGGCGCGCAGGTCGATTTCAGCCGTCCGGAGCTCTTCAGCTTCTCCACCCCGCTGGAAGTCGAACTGCGCGGCCAGGACCTGGCCGGCATCGAAAAAGCGGGCCAGAAGCTGGCGGCGCTGCTGCGCACCAACCCGCACTACGCCGACGTCAAGTCGACGGTGGAGCAGGGCTTCCCCGAGATCCAGATCCGCTTCGACCAGGAACGCGCCGGTGCGCTGGGCCTGACCACGCGCCAGATCGCGGACGTGGTGGTGAAGAAGGTGCGCGGCGAAGTGGCCACGCGCTACAGCTTCCGCGACCGCAAGATCGACGTGCTGGTGCGCGCGCAGGAAGGCGACCGCGCCTCGGTGGAGAGTATCCGCCGGTTGATCGTCAACCCAGGCAGCGCCCGTCCGGTCACGCTGTCGGCGGTCGCCGACGTGGTGGCCACCACCGGTCCCAGCGAGATCCACCGTGCCGACCAGGTGCGCGTGGCCATCGTGTCGGCCAACCTGCGCGACATCGATCTGGGCAGCGCGGTGCAGGAAGTGCAGCAGATGGTCGCCGAGAATCCGCTCGGCGCCGGCGTCGGCATGCACATCGGTGGACAAGGCGAGGAACTGGCCGAGTCGGTCAACTCGCTGCTGTTCGCGTTCGGCCTGGCGGTGTTCCTGGTCTATCTGGTGATGGCCTCGCAGTTCGAGTCGCTGCTGCACCCGTTCGTCATCCTGTTCACCATCCCGCTGGCGCTGGTGGGCGCGGTGGCCGCGCTGTTCCTGACCCGGTCGCCAGTGTCGGTGGTGGTGTTCATCGGCCTGATCCTGCTGGTCGGCCTGGTCACCAAGAATGCCATCATCCTGATCGACAAGGTCAACCAGCTGCGCGAGGCCGGCGTGGCCAAGCGCGAGGCGCTGGTCGAGGGCGCGCGTTCGCGCCTGCGGCCGATCATCATGACCACGCTGTGCACGCTGTTCGGCTTCCTGCCGCTGGCCATCGCGCCGCTGTTCGGCAGTCCGGGTGCCGAGGTGCGTTCGCCCATGGCCATCACCGTGATCGGCGGCCTGCTGGTGTCCACGCTGCTGACCCTGCTGGTGATCCCGGTGGTGTACGACCTGTTGGACCGCCGCGCCGACGACTACTACCTGGAACGTGGTCGCCGTGCCCGCAAGGCGGCGGCGATGCCGGCTGAAGGGGAGGGCGAACCCGCATGAGCGTCGCGGAGTTCAGCATCAAGCGGCCGGTGACGGCGGTGATGTTCTTCATCTCACTGTTCGTGATCGGCCTGATCGCGGCGATCCGCCTGCCGCTGGAGGCGTTTCCCGAGGTCTCGCCGCCTTTCATCTTCGTCTCCCTGCCGTACGCCGGCTCCACGCCCGAGGAGGTCGAGCGCACGGTGCTGCGTCCGGCGGAGGAAGCGCTCTCGACGATGGCCGGCATCAAGCGGATGGAGTCCAACGCCAAGGCGGAGGGCGCGCAGATCTTCATCCAGTTCTCCAACTGGGACCGCGATGTCGCCATTGCGGCCTCGGAGGCGCGCGAGCGGCTGGATGCCATCCGCGACGACCTGCCGGAGGACCTGCAGCGCTACTTCGTCTTCAAGTTCTCCACCACGGACCAGCCGGTCCTGCGGGTGCGTCTGGCCAGCAAGACCGACCTGACCGGGGCGTACGACATGATCGAGCGCGAGTTCAAGCGCCGGATCGAGCGTATTCCCGGCGTGGCGCGCGTGGACGTGTCGGGTGCGCCACCGAACGAGGTGGAGATCGCAATCAACCAGGACCGCCTGACCGCGCACAACCTGAGCCTCAACGACCTGACCCAGCGCCTGCAGGCGGTGAACTTCTCCATCTCCGCCGGCGTCATCAGCGACGGGCCGCAACGCCTGCGCGTGCAGCCGGTGGGCGAGCTGACCGACCTGCAGGAGCTGCGCGACCTGGTGGTCGGCACCGGCAACGTGCGCCTGGGCGACATCGCCGACGTACGCCTGAAGCCCGCCCGCATGGACTACGGGCGGCGCCTGGACGGCCAGCCGGCCGTGGGCCTGGACATCTTCAAGGAACGCAACGCCAATCTGGTGGAGGTGTCGAGCAAGGCGCTGGCGGAAGTGGAGGCGATCCGCGCGCAGCCGCAGCTCAGCGACGTGCAGGTCAAGGTGATCGAGAACCAGGGCGAGAACGTCACCTCCTCGCTGCTGGAGCTGGCCGAGGCCGGTCTGATCGGCCTGGTGCTGTCGATCGTCGTGCTGTGGTTCTTCCTGCGCCACTGGCCGTCGGTGTCGATGGTGACGCTGGCCATCCCGATCTGCTTCGTGATGACGCTGGGCTTCATGTACTTCGCCGGCGTGACGCTGAACATCCTGTCGATGATGGGCCTGCTGCTGGCCATCGGCATGCTGGTGGACAACGCCGTGGTGGTGGTGGAAAGCATCTACCAGGAGCGCGAGAAGTACCCGGACAACCCGGTATGGGCGTCCATCGTCGGCACCCGCCATGTCGCCATCGCGCTGTCGGCCGGCACGCTGTGCCACTGCATCGTGTTCGTGCCCAACCTGTTCGGCGAGCGCAACTTCCTCAGCATCTACCTGGGCCAGATCGCGATCACCATCTCGGTGTCGCTGCTGGCTTCGTGGCTGGTTGCGGTGAGCCTGATCCCGATGATCTCGGCGCGGTTGAAGACGCCGCCGCTGGTGCGCACCGAAACCGGCATCATCCCGCGCATGCAGAAGCGCTACGCCGGCCTGCTGCGCTGGACGCTGGAGCACCGCGGCTGGAGCGTGATGGGCATCCTGCTGATCGTGGTGGTCAGCTTCGTGCCCATCAAGTTCACCAAGTTCGACATGTTCGGCGGCGACAGCGGCGGCGAAGCCGAGCTGTACTACCAGTGGAAGGGCGCCTACACCAAGGAGCAGATGTCGGCCGAGATCCTCAAGGTCGAACAGTTCCTGGAGGCCAATCGCAAGAAATACCGGGTCACGCAGGTCTATTCCTACTTCAGCGAACAGGGCTGGGGCGGCACCCAGGTCAAGTTCGATACCGACAAGGCCAGCGAAACCAAGCCGATCATCGAGCAGTTGCGGAAGGACCTGCCCAAGTCGGCGCGCGCCAACATCGGCATCCGCGGCGAAGGCGGCGGCCAGGGTGGCAGCGGCCAGCCGGGGCAGGGCGTGTCCTTCCAGCTGGTCGGCGATTCCACCCAGACGCTGTCGGAGATCGCCAACGACCTGATCCCGATCCTGGCCAAGCGCAAGGAGCTGCGGGACGTGCGGGTGGACGTGGGCGACCAGAACAGCGAGCTCAACGTGCGCGTGGACCGCGAGCGTGCCGCGGCCTTCGGCTTCAGTGCCGAAGAGGTGGCGCGCTTCGTCAGCCTGGCGCTGCGCGGAGCGCCGCTGCGCGAGTTCCGCCGCGGCGAGACGGAAGTGCCGGTCTGGGTGCGTTTCGCGGGTGCGGAGGACTACGGCACGGACGACCTGTCGGGCTTCATGGTGCGCGCACCGGACGGCCGTACGGTGCCGTTGCTGGCGCTGGTGGACGTGGGCGTGCAGCCGTCGGCCACCCAGATCCAGCGCACCAACCGGCAGACCACGCTGTCCGTGCAGGCGAACCTGGCCGAGAAGGCCACCGTGCCGGAGGCGCGCAAGGCGTTGGAGGAGACGCTGAAGGGCATGTCGTTCCCGGCCGGCTACAGCTACTCCTTCGACGGTGGCGCGTTCCAGGAAGAGGACGAAGCCAGTGCGCAGATGATGTTCAACCTGCTGATCGCGCTGGTGATGATCTACATCGTGATGGCGGCGGTGTTCGAGTCGCTGCTGTTCCCGGCGGCGATCATGAGCGGCGTGCTGTTCTCGGTGTTCGGCGTGTTCTGGCTGTTCGCGCTGACGGGTACGACGTTCGGCATCATGTCCTTCATCGGCATCCTGGTGCTGATGGGCGTGGTGGTGAACAACGGCATCGTGATGGTGGAGCACATCAACAACCTGCGACGTCGCGGCCTGTCGCGTACCGATGCGCTGGTGGAGGGCAGCCGCGAGCGCCTGCGGCCGATCCTGATGACGATGGGCACGGCGATCCTGGCGATGATCCCCATCGCGATGGCCAATACGCAGATGGCGGGCGACGGCCCGGCCTACGCACCGATGGCGCGGGCCATCGCCGGTGGCCTGGCGTTCTCCACGGTGGTCAGCCTGCTGTTCCTGCCGACCATCTACGCCATCCTGGACGATCTGCGCAGCGGCACGGCCCGGGCGATCGCGCGCGCCCGCATGCGGCGTGGGGATGCCCCGTCGAAGGCCAGCGTGACGGCGCTGCACGTCGACTGAGGGAGCTGACGAAAAGAGCCGGGCATTGCCCGGCTCTTTTCTGTTCTCCCGGAGCCCGGCTCAGCCGACCAGCTTGCCCAGCATCCTCAAACCTCCCGTCCACACCCCGATGGCGGTGCCCAGGCTGGTGAGGAAGAAGTTGAGCAGGATCCGCGCCACCCGGTTCTTCCACCAGCCTTTCACCGTCTGTACGTCATCGCGCAAGGCCATGAAGTCCGCGTAGGTGGGTTTGCGCAGCGTCGCCTCGACGAAGGCGCTGACCGTGCCCGAAGCGAGTGCAGGATGTAGCGGCGTGAGTGGCGAGGAAATGAAGGCCGCGAGGATGCTGAGCGGATGCCCGCCCGCGATCGCGCAGCCGATGGCGCCCAGTACGCCGGTCGCCAGCACCCATTGGATCAGCAGGTCCGAGCCGACATCCACGCCGCCCTGCCAGAAACCCCAGGCGAAGCCGCCGACCAGGAACACGCCGATCACCAGCTCCATCCACGGCACGCGCGACTTGGGCTTCACGATCTCCAGTGAACGCCGCAGTTCGGCCGGATCCGCGGCATCGTCACGGAGGTGGCGGACCAGGCCGGGAAGATGGCCAGCGCCGACCACCGCCAGCACGCGGTAGGGGGACGCGGCGCCAGCCGGCACGCCGGCCGCGACCTGGCGCAGCGCCGAGGCCATGTACTGGTCGCGCTCGGCGATGATGGCCTGGTACAGCTGCGGGCTTTCGGCGGCGAACTCGCCGAAGCTGGATTCCAGCATGTCGCCCTGTTTGAGCTTTTCGATCTCGTCGTCGCCGACCTCTTCATCGCCGAACATGCTGGCCAGGATGCCGGCGCCGACCTTGGTGCGCTGCCACCAGCCCAGCGACTGAAGAGCACGCTTGAAGGTCAGTCCGACCTCGCGGTCGATCAGGTGCACCGGCAACCCGCGTGCCTGCGCGTCCAGCGCACCGGCCTTCAGTTCCTCGCCGGGCTCGACGCCCAGATGTTCGGCCAGTCGCCGCTGGTAGGCGGCCAGCGCCAGATTGGCGGCGAACAGGTGCGTCTTGCCTTCGCGGATCACCTTCACCAGGTCGAGCCGCGTGAGGGTGTCGGGATCGGTCAGCGACTGCAGGCGGCCCGGGTCCAGTTCCACCGCCACGCTGTCGTAGTCGCCACTGGCCACGGCCGCTCGCACGGCATCGACGCTGGCGCGCGAGACGTGGGCGGTGCCGAGCAGGGTGTAGCGCACGCCATCCCGCTCGACGATCTCGTGGGGTTGTCCGTGCAGCGGATCGGCGGGAAGGGGATTCGATTCGGTCATCGTGTCATTCGTCTTGCGGGGGCGCGCTGGTACCGGCGCCGAGGGTGCGCTGCATCTGCACGGTATCCAGCCAGCGGTCGTGCTTCCAGGCGATGCCGCGGAAGATGCCGACCAGGGTGAACCCGAACTTCTCGTGCAGGCGGATGGAGGCGGTATTGGTGGGTTCGCCGATCACGGCGATCATCTGTCGATAGCCGCGTGCTTCGCAGGCATCGATCAGTGCCTGCATCAGTGCCGCGCCGATGCCTTGGCCCTGTCGACCGGGAACCACGTAGACCGAGTTCTCCACGGTCTTGCGGTAGCCCGCGCGGGCGCGATAGCTGCTGGCGTAGGCGTAACCGACGAACTCGCCGTCCAGCTCGGCCACCAGGTACGGATAGCCGGCGTCGAGCACGGCCCGCATGCGACGCGCCATTTCGGCGTCATCCGGCACGTCGTACTCGTAGGTGTTGACGTGGTCGCGGACTTCATCCGCGTAGAGGGCGGCGATGGCAGGCACGTCGGCCGGCGTGGCATCGCGGACGATCAGCGGCACGCGCAGGCCTCAGTCGATGTAGCGCTTGAGCAGATCGCCGTACGCGTCGATGCGGCGGTCGCGCAGGAACGGCCAGATGCGGCGGACATGCTCGCTGCGCTGCAGGTCGAGATCGGCCATCAGGAGGGTCTCGTCGCCGCCGGCTTCTGCGAGGAACTCGCCCTGCGGACCCAGCACGTGGCTGTTGCCCCAGAACTGGATGCCCGATGCGCCGAGCGGCGAAGGCTCGTGGCCGACACGGTTGCAGCTCAGCACCGGCAGACCGTTGGCGACAGCATGACCGCGGTGGCTCAGTATCCAGGCATCGCGCTGGCGATTCTTTTCGGCCTGTTCGTCGTCCGGATCCCAGCCGATCGCGGTGGGATACAGGAGCAGGTCGGCACCGGCCAGCGCCATCAGGCGTGCGGCTTCGGGGTACCACTGGTCCCAGCACACCAGCACGCCGAGACGGCCGACGGAGGTATCGATGGGGGTGAACCCCATGTCGCCGGGCGTGAAATAGAACTTCTCGTAGAAGCCCGGATCGTCGGGGATGTGCATCTTGCGGTACTTGCCCGCGATGCTGCCGTCCTTTTCGTAGACCACGGCGGTGTTGTGGTACAGCCCCGCAGCGCGGCGCTCGAACAGCGACGACACCAGCACCACGCCATGCTGCTTGGCGAGCCTGCCCAGGCGCTCGGTGCTGGGACCGGGGATGGGCTCGGCCAGGTCGAACTCCTGCACCGATTCGTGCTGGCAGAAGTAGGCGCCGTTGTGGAGTTCCTGCAACAGCACCAGGCGGGCCCCCCGCTTGGCGGCCTCGGCCACGCGGGCTTCGATCACCGACAGGTTGGCGTCGGCGTCGCCGTGGTTCTTCTCCTGGATCAGGGCGACAGGCAGGGTGGTGCGGTTCATCGGGCGCGGTCGGGCAGCGGCGGGGAAGGGGACGCATGGTACCGCGTCCACCCTTCACGCAGGCGCACGCGGCGTGAACACGCCGCGCCGCGCTCAGGAGGTCGTGGCCTTCTCGCGACGGCGCTGTTGCCGGCCGAGTGCCACACCGGTCGCCGCCCACGCCAGCGCCACGCCGGCGCCGATCAGCATGGCCACGGCGGGGTGTTCGGCCAGCACGTCCAGCGCACGCTTGACCCAGCCGCTGAGCGCATCACCGCCGCGGTATACCACCGTGTCGATGAAGTTCTTCGCCTTGTACTTCTGTCCCGGCGCGACCACCGTGTAGAGCATCTCGCGGCCGGGACGGACGAAGGCGTACTCGCCGGCGCGGCGCGCGACCATCACCACCACGAACACGCCGAAGACCGGCGCCAGCGCCAGCCACAGGAAGCCCGCCGCCATCACCAACGGCACCGCGACCAGCAACACGCCCACGCCCAGCCGCTGGGCGATGCGGCCGGTGATGAACAGCTGGCTGAGGATGGCCAGCGCCTGCACCGCCGTGTCGATGGTGCCGAACACGCGGGTCTGTTGCGCCTTGTCCGGGAACAGCTGTTCCACCAGCTTCGCCTGCTCGAAATAGAGGAAGGTCGTCACCGTGGCCAGCAGCAGGACGAACAGCGCGATGCCGGCCAGGTAGGGCGACCTGAATACCTCGATGGCACCGGCGAACGGGTTTCCGCCCAGCGGCGCGCGCCGCTGCTCGGCCGTGCTGGCGCCCAGGGGCAACGGATGCCGGTCGCGCCACTGATGGAGCCACACCGCCGTGACGCCGCTGGCACCCATCAGCAGCGAGGACAACAGCATCAGGCCCCCGTGCCCCAGATGGCCGACCAGCAGCGTGGTCAGCAGCGGGCCCGCCAGCCCGCCGAGGCTGGCGCCGCTGGCGATCAGTGCGAACAGGCGCTTGGCCTCGCTGCTGGCCAGGACGTCGGCCAGTACGCTCCAGGCCAGGGAGATCAGCAGCAGGTTGATCACCGACACCCAGATGTAGAAGCCGCGCGCCAGCCACACGTCGTCCGGCCGCGCCAGCAGGGCCAGGCCGAACGCCAGCAGGCTGGCGACGACCGCACCGAACACCCACGGCAGGATGCGCCGGCGCGCCACCTTCGACGCGATCCAGCCGAACAGCGGCAGTACGATCAGCGTGGCCACGAAGGTGCCGGTGAACAGCCATTGCAGGTTGTCCACGCCCCCGGTGACGCCCATCGTTTCGCGGATCGGCCGGAGCATGAAGTAGCCGGCGAACAGCAGGAAGAACATCAGTAGGCCCGCGCCCACCACAGGGGCCTCGTGGGGCGCGACGTTGAACAGGCGGGACAGCAGGCGCGTCAGCGCGCCGCGCGGGGCAGGTCGTAAGGTGTCGGGCATGGAAGGTTCAGGCGAAGGTGGCGATCAGCGCATCGCGCTGGGCGGGCGTCAGGTCCGGGCCGGTGCCGGCCTTCAGATTGTCGGTCTGCCGGTCCGGCTTCCCCGTGGCCGGGATCACCGCGGTCACCGCCGGATGGCTGAGCGCGAACTTCAGGAAAGCCTGGGCCCATGAGGTCACGCCCGTTTCGGTGAGGGCCGGCGGCAGGGGCTTGTCCTTGACCTGCGCGAACAGCCTGCCGTCCTCGAAGGCCCGATTGATCAGCACCGCCACGCCCAGATCCTGCGCCAGCGGCAGCACGCGCTTTTCGGCGCCGCGGCTGGCGGCCGAGTAGTTGATCTGCAGGAAGTCCGGCTTCTCCGTCTGCACGACATCGGCGAGCTGCTCCTGCGCACGCTCGACGTAATGCGTCACGCCGACATACTTCACCTTGCCTTGCGCCTTCAGTTCGCGCGCGACCGCCATCTGGGTCTTCAGGTCGCCCAGGTTGTGGACCTGCAGCAGCGCCACCTTGTCGGTCCCGAGCCGGCGCAGGGTGTCGGAAAACTGCGCCAGGCCCGCCTCGCGGCCCGTTACGCCGGAGAGCTTGGTGGCCAGCCACGCCTTGCCCGTCAGCCCCTGCTCGGCGAGCAGGGCGCCCATCACGTCTTCGGCCACGCTGTAGGTGGGTGCGGTATCGATGACGGTGGCGCCCGCGGCGAAAAAGCGCTTCAGCACTTCACGCAGCGGATCCCGTTCGGCAGCGCTCTGGCCCACTTCGAAGCTGCCCGAGGTGCCCATGCCGATCACCGGGATCTTTTCGCCGGTCGAGGGAATGGCGCGCGTGTTCAACGGGCCGACGGCGCCCGATGTGCCGGCGGTGGACGGCTGGGCCTGGGCCGCATCGCGGCAGGCCGCCAGGCCGATGCCGGCGGCAGCGATGGCGGAGGTGGCGAGGAACCTGCGTCGTGTGTACACGGCCGTCTCCTTTGGGGGAAACGGTCGTTATCGGGGATCAGCCCACGCAGGGTGTAAACGAAACGTTCAATCCGTGCCCAACTGATGTCACGGTCCCGCGCGCCGGGGCGCGCGGGGTGTACTCAGCCCAGCAGGCCGGCCGGCAGCTGCATGGTGATGCAGTGCAGGCTGCCGTTCTGCCAGATCAGGGCGCGGCAGGGCACCTGCACGATCTCGCGGTCGGGGTAGGCCTGCGCCAGCACGGCGGCGGCGGCATCGTCCGCAGGGTCGCCATAGGCCGGCATCAGCACGGCGCCGTTGATGATCAGGTAGTTCGCGTACGAGGCGGCCAGGCGGCGTCCGTCGTCGATCACCGGCCTGGCCCACGGAAGCGGGAATGCGCGGTACGGGCGCCCATCGGCCGTGCGCAGTGCGGCGATGTCGGCGGCCATGGCCTGCAGTTCGGCGTAGTGCGCATCCGAAGCGTCGTCGCATGCCTGGTAGACGATGGCATCGCCGGGGGCGAAGCGGGCGAGGGTGTCGATATGGGCGTCGGTGTCGTCGCCTTCCAGATAGCCATGGTCCAGCCACAGCACCCGCTGCTGCTTCAGCCAGCCGGCCAGTCTTGCCGTCAGTTCCTCGCGGCTAGCGTCGGGATGACGCTCGTGCAGGCATTGCCAGGTGGTCAGCAGGGTGCCGGCGCCGTCGGTTTCGATGGCGCCACCTTCCAGCGCAAAATCAATGCTTTGCACGAAATAGTTGTGAAACAGCTGCATGCCGGACAGCTCGCCGACCAGGCGGTCGTCGCGACTGGCCTCGTACTTGCCGCCCCAGCCGGTGAAGCGGAAGTCCAGCAGCTTGAAGCGCTGCCCATCGCGCAGCGTGACGGGGCCGGAGTCGCGCAGCCAGGTGTCGTCGTACTCCGCCGGCACGAAGCGCACCTGGGCCATGTCCACCCGCGCGGACCGCAGGCGGGCTTCGGCATAGGTCTGCAGGTCGTCGTCGGCCACGCAGATCACGACCGGCTGGAAGCGGGTGATGGCGGCGACGAGGGCGACGTAGGTCTCTTCCACGTCGGCCAGGCGTTCGGCCCAGTCGGTATCGGCGTGCGGCCACGCGATCAGGACCGCGGATTGGGGTTCCCACTCCGCGGGGAAACGAAAGGCATCGGTCATGGCATCAAGGGCGCGGCCGCGCCGCGCGGTGTCAGCGGATGGGGGGCTTGGGGCCGATTTCCTCGGCGCTGGCCTTGTTGATCACCACGTCGATGACGCGGCTCTTTTCGAAGTATACGGTGAAACCCGGGTACACCCAGCGCTGGATCACCGGCCACTGGCGCTTCTGGCCGCCGCGCGGCTCCAGCTTCTGCTGCGGGGTGCCGAAACGGGCTTCCACGTCGGCCGCGGTCTGGCCGCGCACGGGGGCGGCGGCAGGGGTTTCCTGCGCACGCTCGATCAGCAGGGTGTCGGCCAAGGCCGGGCCGGACAGGCCGGACAGGCCGAGCAGGGCGATCAAGGGCAGGACAAGGACGCGACGGCTCATGGTGGGTTCCCCTAGGTGACCCGCCTTTTATAACAAAAGGCCGAAAACAAAAAACGGCCGGGCCGCAAGGAATGGCGAAGGCCGGGACGGTGGGCGCGGCGCCACCGGCCTGCATAACGCGTGGCCGGAAACAGAAAAGCCGCCTTGCGGCGGCTTTCTGCGCGTTGCCTCAGCCACGATGGCGTGGCCCGGCAGGCGGTCCGTTCTCAGCGCTGGCGCGCCTTGAAGCGGGGGTTGGACTTGCAGATCACGAAGACCTTGCCGCGGCGGCGGACCACCTTGCAGTCGCGGTGACGGGCCTTCGCCGACTTCAGGGAGGACAGGACCTTCATGAGTTGAAACCTCGGCGTGAATGTATGGAGTGAAGCGAAGCCCGCTATTCTAGCGGGGTTTCCATAGCCGGATCAAGCGGTTGCACGCCAGGGACGGCAACCCGGCGGCCGGCATGGGCTGGTGCCGGCGCGTCCGGCGTCATAATGGGGCATCCGATCACCTGGAAAACCGCATGTCCGATCCCGTCCCCGTCCTGACCATCGATGGCCCCTCCGGAGCAGGCAAGGGTACCGTCAGTCGGATCGTCGCCTCACGGCTGGGCTGGCATTACCTGGATTCGGGTGCCCTGTACCGGGCGGTGGGGGTGGCGGCCAGCTGGGCCGATCTGGACGTCTCAGACCCGGCCGCCCTCGTGCGTTGCGCCTTCGATACCCGGGTCGGCTTTCGCGAGACGGAGGCCGGTTTGCGCGTGATCGTCGACGATCTTGACGCGACCGACGAGCTTCGTCTGGAAACGACCGGGGCCCTGGCATCGGCCATCGCGGCCATTCCGGAGGTGCGCGCCGCCCTGAAGGAGCGGCAGCGCGCGTTCCGCCAGGCGCCGGGGCTGGTGGCGGACGGGCGGGACATGGGCACGGTGATCTTCCCGGATGCGCCCTACAAGGTGTTCCTGACCGCCAGCGCCGAGGAGCGCGCCGAAAGGCGGTATAAGCAGTTGAAAGACAAAGGGGTTTCCGTCACAATCGACGGTCTGCTGCGCGAGATCCTCGCCCGCGATGCCCGTGACGCCCAGCGCACGGTGGCGCCCCTGAAGCCGGCCGACGACGCCGTCATCATCGACACCACCGGCCTCGGCATCGAGGCCGTCGTCGAACGTGTGCTGGCCCTGGTGCCGGTGCGCGCGGGCTAGCTCCCGCGCCGCAGAGGGTCCCGTGCGGAATCCGCCGCGCGGTTTTTTCCAACCACAACACTCACGGCCACACGCAATCCCGCGCAGGCCGACAACGGGTGGACCGTTGCGCGCTCCCGCTCGCCGGTCTGTTTCATCAACCGAGTATTTTTTCAATGACCGAATCATTTGCCGAACTGTTTGAACAGAGCCAGACCCAACTGGCCAAGCTGAAGCCGGGCGCCATCGTCACCGGCGTCGTCGTGGAAGTCCGCAACGACGTGGTGGTGATCAACGCCGGCCTGAAGTCCGAAGGCATCGTGCCGATCGAACAGTTCCGGAACGACGCCGGCGAAATCGACGTGGGCGTGGGCGACGAAGTGAAGGTGGCCCTCGACTCGATCGAGAACGGCTTCGGCGAAACCGTCCTCTCGCGCGAGAAGGCCAAGCGCGCCATGGTGTGGGACGAGCTGGAGCAGGCGCTGGAGAAGAACGAGACCATCACCGGCCGCATCAGCGGCAAGGTCAAGGGTGGTTTCACCGTCGACATCAAGGACGTCCGTGCGTTCCTGCCGGGCTCGCTGGTCGACGTGCGCCCCGTGCGCGACCCGGGTTACCTGGAAGGCAAGGAACTCGAGTTCAAGCTCATCAAGCTGGATCGCAAGCGCAACAATGTGGTCGTCTCCCGCCGCGCGGTGGTCGAGAGCGAGCATTCGGAAGAGCGCGAGCAGCTGATGGACAAGCTGCAGGAAGGCGTGGTGCTGAAGGGCGTGGTCAAGAACCTCACCGACTACGGCGCGTTCGTCGACCTGGGCGGCATCGATGGCCTGCTGCACATCACCGACATGGCCTGGAAGCGCGTGCGTCATCCGTCCGAAGTCGTGGAAGTCGGCCAGGAGCTGGACGTCCGCGTGCTGAAGTACGACCGTGAGCGCAACCGCGTCTCGCTGGGCCTGAAGCAGCTGGGCGAGGATCCGTGGGACAACATCGCCCGTCGTTACCCGGCCAACAGCCGCGTGTTCGGCAAGGTCTCCAACGTCACCGATTACGGCGCCTTCGTCGAGATCGAGCCGGGCGTCGAAGGCCTGGTGCACGTGTCGGAGATGGACTGGACCAACAAGAACGTTAACCCGTCCAAGGTCGTGCAGGTCGGCGACGAGGTCGAAGTGATGGTGCTGGACGTGGACGAAGAGCGTCGCCGCATCTCGCTGGGCATGAAGCAGGTCGCCGCCAATCCGTGGGAGACCTTCGCGGCCACCCACAAGAAGAACGACAAGGTGTCCGGCCAGATCAAGTCGATCACCGACTTCGGCATCTTCATCGGCCTGGACGGCGGCATCGACGGCCTGATCCACCTGTCCGACATCAGCTGGAACACCACCGGCGAAGACATCGTGCGCAACTTCAAGAAGGGCGACACGCTGGAAGCCGTGGTGCTGGCCGTGGACCCGGAGCGCGAGCGCATCAGCCTGGGCGTTAAGCAGCTGGAGCAGGATCCGTTCGGCCAGTACATGGCGGCGCACCCGAAGGGTTCGAAGGTCGAAGGCACGGTGAAGGAAGTGGACGCCAAGGGCGCCACGATCGAACTGGCCGACGGCATCGAGGGCTACGTGATGGCGCGCGACATCAGCCACGACCGCGTGGACGATGCCAGCCAGCACCTGAAGGTCGGCGACAAGGTGGAAGCCAAGTTCATCGGCATGGACCGCAAGGGCCGCACGCTGCAGCTGTCGATCAAGGCCAAGGACGAAGCCGAAACCGCCGAAGCGCTGGCCGAGTACAACAAGTCCGCCGCCGAGGCCGCTGCCGGTACCACCAGCCTGGGCGCGCTGCTGCGTGCGCAGCTGGATGGCGGCAAGTCCGAGTAACCGGCAGGACGCTTGAAGTTCCACCTGCAGTAACGTCCCCGCCGGCCCGGAGTGTTCCGGGCCGGCGCGGGTACATCCGCCCGAACACCAGACGCGATGACCAAATCCGAACTCATCGAGATCCTCAGCCGCCGCCAGCCGCACCTCAAGGCCGAGGACGTGGATCTGGCCGTCAAGGCGTTGCTGGAAATGATGGGCGGCGCGCTTGCCCAGGGCGATCGCATCGAGATCCGCGGATTCGGCAGTTTTTCGCTGCATTACCGTCCGCCGCGCATGGGTCGCAATCCCAAGACGGGCGAATCGGTCGCATTGCCCGCCAAGCACGTTCCCCATTTCAAGCCGGGCAAGGAGCTGCGCGAGCGCATCAGCGACGTCACGCCCATCGAAGAGGCAGGGGAATAGCGTCTCGTCGGACGCGTGTCGTTCCGCGCCGACTCCGCTAAGCTAGGCGCCGTCCTGCAAGGAGTCGCCTGATGAACATGTTCCGCCTGGTCGTCGCGCTGCTGTTTCTGGCCTACGGACTCATCATCGGCGTGCTCAACACGCAGCCGATCACCCTCAAGCTGCTGTTCACCGAATTCCAGACCTCGTCCGGCGTGGGCATCATGCTGTCGCTGCTGCTGGGCGTGGTGGTCGGTGGGCTGATCGTGCTGGCGACGCTGGTCTGGCCCCTGTACGCCAAACTGCGCAAGGCCACGCGCGCCGTGGCGCCGTCCCAAGACGCCGGCGCCTGATCCATGGCCTTCCTGACCGAGTGGTTCTGGTTCTTTCTCTTCCTCCCGCTGGCTGCGCTCAGTGGCTGGATCATCGGCCGACGTGGTGGGCAGCGGCACGGCGACACCCAGGTCAGCCGGCTGTCGAGTACCTACTTCCGCGGTCTGAATTACCTGCTCAACGAGCAGCCGGACAAGGCGATCGAGCTTTTCCTGCACATCGCCGAGCTCGACAAGGAAACCTTCGAGACGCAGGTCGCGCTGGGCCACCTGTTCCGGCGGCGGGGTGAGGTGGATCGCGCGATCCGCTTGCATCAGGGCCTGGTGCAGCGCTCGGACCTGAGCGACGCCCAGCGCGTGCAGGCCTTGTTGGCGCTGGGCGAGGACTACATGCGCTCGGGCCTGCTGGACCGGGCGGAGACCGTGTTCACCGATCTGGCGCGCATCGACCAGCGGGCGCCACAGGCGCTCAAGCACCTCATCGGCATCTACCAGGCCGAGCGCGATTGGGAAAAGGCGATCGACAACGCACTGCGCTATGAGGAAGTCACCGGCGAGCCCATGGGCAAGCTGGTCGCCCAGTTCGAGTGCGAGCTTGCCGAACGCCAGCGTACCGCCAACAACGTCGAAGCGGCTCGTGCCGCGGTAGCGCGCGCCTATCAGGCCGATGCGGGCAGCGTCCGCGCCGGCATCATCGAAGGCCGGATCGAATCCGATGCGGGCAACCCCGAAGCGGCGATCCGTGCGTTCGAGCGGGCGGCCCGCCACGATCCCGATTACCTGCCCGAGGTACTGCCCAGCCTGTTGGCCGGGTACGAGCAGGTGGGCGACCTGTCGGGTGCGCGTGCGTTCCTGTCGGAGATGTGCGAGCACTATCGCGGCATTGCGCCCGTGCTGGCGCTGACCCGACTGGTGGAACGCCAGGAGGGCGTTGCAGCTGCCAGGAGCTATCTGGCCCGACAGCTGAAGGATCGTCCGTCGGTGAGAGGCGAGGCCGCACTGATCGACCTCACGCTGGCCGAAGGCGCTGATCCGGCGGCGACCCTGCATGATCTGAAGCACATCACCGACCAGCTGCTGGTGCGCAATCCCAGCTACCGGTGCACGCGGTGCGGATTCGGAGCACGCACGCACCATTGGCAATGCCCGAGCTGCAAGGAGTGGGGCACCATCAAGCCGCTGCTGAACTACGCGGTGGTCTGATGCCTCACGCATTCGTCTGGCTGGGGCTGCTGACCGCGGCCGCCGCTGTGGCGACATGGCGGGCGCGTCACTATGCGTTGCGCGGCAATCTGCTGGATCAGCCCGGCGAACGGCGCAGTCACAGCGTCGCGACGCCCCGCGGCGGTGGGATCGCCATCGTGGCGGTGGTGCTGGCGGCGGGTGCCTTCCTTGCCCTGCGTCCCTCCGCAGGCGCGCTGTGGCTGGGGTTCCTGCCCGGCTTCCTGATTGTCGCAGGCATCGGCTGGTGGGACGACCATCGCCCGCTGTCTCCCTGGCTGCGGTTGGGTGTCCAGGCCATTGCAGCCCTGGCCCTGGCGGCGGGCGCCTGGGGCGAGAGCGGTCAGGTAGGGCCGGCCGTGCTGGCATTCGGCATCGCCATGGTGCTGGTCAATGTCTGGAACTTCATGGACGGCATCAATGGGCTGGCGGCCAGCCAGGCCGCGCTGGCGGCGCTGGCCTTTTCAACCCTGCTGACGGACGGCTGGCATTGGCTGGCCCTGGCCGTGCTGGCGGGTTGCCTGGGCTTCCTTCCCTTCAATTTTCCCAAGGCCCGCATATTCCTTGGAGATGTCGGTAGTGGAGCGCTGGGCTTCGCGCTGGCTGGCTTGGTCGTGGCCGCGGCGCTGGCGTCACCGCCCGGAAGGCTGCCCCTGCTGCTGTTGCCGCTCACGGCCTTCCTCGTCGACGCGGGCTTCACACTGCTGGAGCGCATGCTGCGCGGCGAGCCGTGGTGGACCCCTCATGTCAGCCACCTCTACCAGATGGGCGCACGACGCTTTGGACACACCCCCGTAACCGTGATTTACGCAGCGTTTGGCGGCGTTACATTACTGTTAACATGCGCCCTGTCCCAAGCGACACTCGGGGTGGCGCTCGCCGTGACGATCGCCGCTTACGGGGTATGTGGGGCGCTATGGTTTTCATTGCGCCGAGGATGGCGCGGCTAGCACAGGCACCTGGAGATGGAGCTGATGGAATCCTGGCGGGATCGATTGAGCGGTTTGATGCCACGCGTCCTCGTCGCGGCCCACGATCTGGCCATGGTGTGGATCTGCTGGCAGGTCCTGCACCGGTTGCGCTACGCCATGCTGGCGCCCGCCCCGGAGTTTCCCCTGTGGTCCAACGAGATCGCGATCGTTCTGCTGGCGCAGGGTGTGGTGTTCTGGTGGATGGGGCTCTACCGCGGCTTGTGGCGCTTCGCCAGCCTGCCGGACCTATGGAACATTGTGAAGGCTTGCGCCCTCGGGTTCCTGGGTGTGGTGCTGGGTCTGTTCTTCTATAACCGCTTCGGCTCCACGCCGCGCATCGTGCTCGGCTTCTATCCGTTCGCACTGGTCGGTTTCCTTGGTTTGCCACGCCTGGTCTATCGTGCATGGAAGGACAGCCAGGCGCAGCGCATCAATGAAACGGCCTCGCGCGTATTGATCCTTGGCGCAGGGCGTGCAGGCGAAGCCCTGGTTCGCGAGTTGCGCCGCACCGGCGTCTACCATCCGGTTGCCTTCCTCGATGATGCAGTGCGTCTGCATGGCTCCAAGCTGCAGGGTATTCCCGTGCTGGGTGGACTGGAGAGCGCCGCCGCCGTCGCCCGTGAAACCGCGGCGCGGATGCTCGTCATCGCCATGCCCTCGCTGGACGCGCCCGCCATGCAGCGGGTGGTGGCGATCTGCGAGAGCACAGGCTTGCCGTTCCGCATGGTGCCCCGACTGATCAACGTGCTGGAAGGGCAGTCCATGCCGGGCGACCTCAAGGAGGTCGCGATCGAAGACCTGCTGGGTCGCAAATCGGTGACGCCGGACTGGAAACTCATCCGGGGCTGGCTGGGCGGGCGCACCGTCATGGTGACGGGCGCGGGCGGTTCGATCGGATCGGAACTCTGCCGGCAGTGCGCGCGGCATGGGGCCCAGCGGATCGCGCTGGTCGAAATCGACGAACTGGCGCTGATCACCATCCAGGGCGACCTGCGGCGTGCCTTTCCCGACCTGGAAGTCCTGCCGGTGCTGGGCAATTGCGGCGACCCCGCCGTCATCGCCCACGCGCTGGCGGTCGCCGAGCCGGACGCCGTGTTCCACGCCGCTGCCTACAAGCAGGTGCCCTTGCTGGAAGGCCATCTGCGCGAAGCCGTGGGCAACAACGTGCTGGCAACTGAAGCGGTGGCGCGCGCCTGCCGCGAGGCTGGCGTGGCGACCTTCGTGCTGATCTCGACGGACAAGGCGGTGGATCCGGTCAACGTGTTGGGCGCCACCAAGCGCCTGGCCGAGATGGCCTGCCAGTCGCTCGACGATACCCGATCCGGCACGCGCTACGTCACCGTGCGGTTCGGCAATGTCCTCGATTCGGCGGGAAGCGTGGTGCCGCTGTTCCGCGAACAGATCCGCAAAGGGGGGCCGGTCACGGTGACCGATCCCGACGTCACCCGCTATTTCATGACCATCCCCGAAGCCTGCCAGCTCATCCTGCAGGCGGCATCGGGCGCGGCGCACGCCTCGATCTATACGCTGGACATGGGCGATCCGGTACCGATCCGGCTGCTGGCCGAGCAGATGATCCGTTTGGCCGGCAAGCAGCCGGGGCGCGACATCGCCATTGTCTACACGGGCCTGCGCCCCGGCGAAAAGCTGCACGAGACGCTGTTCCACGCCGACGAGCGTTACCAACCCACCTCGCACTCCAAGATCATGAAGGCGATCGCGCGTGAGGTCTCGAGCGAGTTCATCGATCTGGCCCTGCAGCGCCTGCGGGCGGCGCATGCCCGCTACGACACCGCCGAACTGGCCGAAGTGCTGAGGATCGCCGTGCCGGAGTTCACGCCGATGTCGAACGAACAGAACGAAGCATCGGCTAACATCGTGGTCTTCCCCGGTCGAGACGCCCGCAGGACCCGATGACTTCGCCCCGCATCCGCAAGGCCGTGTTCCCCGTGGCGGGACTCGGCACCCGCTTCCTGCCCGCAACGAAGACCGTTCCCAAGGAGATGCTGCCGATCATCGACCGGCCGCTGATCCAGTACGCGGTGGATGAAGCGGTCGAGGCGGGTTGCGATACGCTCATCTTCGTCACCAACCGCTACAAGCATGCGGTGGCGGACTACTTCGACAAGGCGTACGAGCTGGAACAGAAGCTGGAGCGCTCGGGCAAGGTCGAACAGCTGGAACTCGTCCGCAACGTGCTGCCCTCACACGTTCGTGCCGTCTTCGTCACCCAGGCCGAAGCCCTGGGGCTTGGGCATGCGGTGCTGTGCGCCAAGGCCATCGTCGGCGACGAGCCTTTCGCGGTGCTGCTGCCCGACGACCTGATCTGGAACCGCGGGCCGGGCGCCCTCAAGCAGATGGCGGATGCGGCCGAGTCCAGCGGCGCCAGCGTGATCGCCGTGCAGGACGTGCCGCGCGAACAGACCGGCAGTTACGGCATCGTGGCGACGGACGCCTTCTCGGGACGCGAAGGACGCATCGACGCCATCGTGGAAAAGCCCAAGCCGGAGGTCGCCCCCAGCACGCTGGCGGTCGTGGGACGCTACGTGCTGGACGCGCGCATCTTCGCGCTGCTGGAAAGTACGGCGCCGGGCGCCGGCGGCGAAATCCAGCTGACGGATGCCATCGCGGCCCTGTTGCGCGAGAAGCCGGTGCACGCCTACCGGTTCCAGGGCACCCGCTTCGACTGTGGTACGCACATCGGACTGATCGAAGCCACCATCCGTTACGCGCTGGACCACGAAGCGCTCAGCGACGCGGCACGCAGCATGATGCAGAGTGCACTGAACGAACTGGGCGTCCGGGAACTGGGCTGACTCTCTCCAAAAGCCTGCGGCGCGACACGCCCTGGTGAAGGGCGGCCCGCTTCCCGCAGAATCGGCGCGTGCCCATGTCCATTCGCCACTATTACGCCGACACCGCCGGTAGCGCGCCCGCGCTCCCCACGTTGCATATGGCCCTGGACGCGGATGTCTGCGTGGTGGGTGGAGGCTTCGCGGGTCTGAACACGGCGCTGGGCCTGGCGGAGCGGGGACACCGCGATGTCGTGCTGCTGGAAGCGGAGCAGCCCGCATTCGGTGCTTCCGGCCGCAATGGCGGCTTCGTGTTCGGCGGCTTCTCCCGCGGCGAAGCGGCTCTGCTGCGCGATCTGGGTCGCGAACGCGCGCGCGCCCTGTACGCGGGCACCGTGGAAGCGGTGGAATTGATCCGCAGGCGCATCTCGCAGTATGGCATCGCCTGCGACGACACCCAGGCCGGGATCCTCTGGGCGAACTGGTTCGACGACCGCGACCTGCTGCGGCAACGCCAGGTGTTGCTGGCCGATGTCTTCGCGCAGGACTGGCACTGGGTCGAGCGCGACGAGTTGCGTCAACAGATACTCACTCCGCGATATCACGACGCGCTGTTCGAGCCACGGGCTTTCCACTTCCATCCGCTCAAGTACGCCCACGGCCTGGTCCGGGCGGCGTCGCGGCAGGGTGTATCCCTGTTCGGCGATTCGCCTGCGGTATCGCTGCAGCGGCGGGAGGGGGGCTGGCGGGTCACCACGCCGTCCGGTCATGTCGACGCGCGCGAAGTCGTGCTGGCCTGTGGCGGCTATCTGGCGCGCCTGCATCGCCGTGTCGACGCGGGGGTATTGCCGATCGCCACCTACGTGATGGTCACCGAGCCGCTGGGCGCGCGGATGGACACGGCGCTGCGCACACGTGCGGCCATCTACGACACGCGCTTCGCATTCGATTACTACCGGCCTTTGCCGGACTCCCGTCTGCTGTGGGGTGGGCGTATTTCGGTCCTGGATCGCTCGCCTCGGTCGGTCGAGCGCCTGCTGTACCGCGACATGTTGAAGGTGTTTCCGCAACTGGAGGGCGTGCGCATCGACCATGCCTGGTCCGGCCTGATGAGCTATGCCCGCCACGAGATGCCGCAGATCGGCCAGGTGGAGCCGGGCTTGTGGGTGGCGCAGGCATTCGGTGGGCATGGCGTCGCGCCCACGACGTTCGCGGGCGAAGTCATCGCCTCCGCCATCGCGCAAGGCGATCGGCGATGGCGCGAGTTCGCCGCCTACGGCCTGGTGTCCGCGATGAAGCCTGCCGGCTTCCTGGGCGCGCAGGTGAGCTACTGGTGGGCGGAGGCCAAGGATGCGTGGAAGGCGCGGAAGGGAAGAAGGGAGGGTGTGTGACGGAGAGTGTGCCGGTGATCGGTTGGGAGGACTTCACGCGCGTCCAGCTGTGCGCCGGGACGGTGCTGCGGGTTGAGCCGTTTCCGGAAGCACGCAGACCCGCGTGGAAGCTGTGGGTCGACTTCGGCCCTCATGGCGTGAAGAAGACCAGTGCCCAGATCCGCGCGCTGTATGCGCCGGAGGATCTGGTGGGACGGCAGATCGTAGGCGTCCTCAATTTCCCTCCGAAGCAGGTAGGGCCGTTCATTTCGGAATTCCTGCTGACCGGATTCCACACCGATGACGGTGTGGTGGTGACGGCCGTGGAACGTCCCGTACCCGACGGCGCACGCATGGCGTAACGCCATGCAAGTAACCAAAAGAAATGGCGCCTTGCGGCGCCATTCCTGTCGGGTGATCGCTGAGGCTTACAGCGATTCGAAGATGCCGGCCGCGCCCATGCCGGTGCCGATGCACATGGTCACCATGCCGTACTTCTTCTGGTGACGACGCATGCCGTGCACGATCGTTGCGGTACGGATCGCACCCGTGGCACCCAGCGGGTGACCGAGCGCGATGGCGCCGCCCAGCGGGTTGATCTTCGAGGGATCCAGTTCGCTGTCGCGGATCACGGCCAGCGCCTGGGCGGCGAAGGCTTCGTTGAGTTCGATCCAGTCCAGCTGATCCTTGGTCAGGCCGGCCTGCTTCAGCGCCTTCGGGATCGCCGCGATCGGGCCGATGCCCATCACTTCCGGGCGCACGCCGGCGACCGAGAAGCTGACGAAACGGGCCAGCGGGGTCAGGCCGTAATCCTTGATGGCCTGCTCCGAGGCCAGCAGCACGCCGGCCGCGCCGTCGCTCATCTGCGACGAGGTGCCCGCAGTCACGGTGCCGCCGAACTGCGGATTGCGGAACACCGTGCGCAGCTTGGCCAGGCCTTCCAGCGAGGTGTCCGCACGCGGCCCCTCATCCTGCTCCACCAGCAGCTTCTTCAGGCGCACGGTGTTGCCGGCCAGGTCGGGTTGACGCGAGATGACTTCGTAGGGGCTGATCTCGTCGCGGAATTCGCCCGCTGCCTGCGCAGCGAGGGCCTTCTGGTGCGAGGCGACGGCGAAGGCATCCTGGTCCTCGCGCGATACCTTCCATTCCTCGGCGACCTTCTCGGCGGTGATGCCCATGCCGTAGGCGATGGCTACGTGATCGTTGTCGAACACGCTGGGCGCCATGGCGATCTTGTTGCCCATCATCGGCACCATCGACATCGATTCGGTGCCGCCGGCCAGCATCAGGTCGGCATGGCCCAGGCGGATCTGGTCCGCCGCCATCGCCACGGCCTGCAGGCCGGACGAGCAGAAACGGTTGATGGTCTGCGCGGCGATCGTGTTCGGCAGGCCGGCCAACAGCAGGCCGATGCGTGCCACATTCATGCCTTGCTCGGCTTCCGGCATCGCGCAGCCGATGATGGCGTCGTCGATGCGGCTGACGTCGATGCCGGGGGCTTGCGCCACGACCGACTTCAGCACGTGCGCCAGCATGTCGTCCGGGCGGGTGTTGCGGAACACGCCCTTGGGCGCCTTGCCGACCGGCGTGCGGGTGGCGGCGACGATGTAGGCTTCTTGGATCTGCTTGCTCATTTCGATGTGTCCTTGTCCGTCGCTTAGTTACGCAGCGGCTTGCCGGTCTTCAGCATGTGCGCGATGCGGGCCTGGGTCTTTTCCTGCTGTGCCAGTTCGACGAAGTGCTTGCGCTCCAGCTTCAGCAGCCACTCCTCGTCGACCACCGCGCCGCGGTCCACTTCGCCACCGCACAGCACGGTGGCGATGCGCACGGCGATCTCGTAGTCGTAGGGGCTGATGAAGCGGCCTTCCAGCATGTTCACCAGCATCATCTTGAAGGTGGCGATGCCCACGTCGCCGGCCACCTGGATGCGGCGCGCGGGCAGCGGCGGGCGGTAGCCGGTCTCGGCCAGTGCCAGGGCTTCCTGCTTGGCGATGTGCAGCAGTTCATAGGCATTGAAGGCGACCTTGTCGCCCGCGCGCATCAGGCCCAGTTCCTTGGCCTCGACCGCGGAGGCCGAGACCTTGGCCATCGCGACCGTTTCGAAGGTCTTCTTCAGTTCGGCGAACACGTCGCCGCCGGGACCGGCCGCCTGCGAGGCGCGTACCGCGATTTCCTTCAGGCCGCCGCCGGCCGGCAGCAGGCCCACGCCCGCTTCGACCAGACCGATGTAGCTTTCCAGGTGTGCGATGGTGCGCGCGCTGTGCATCTGGAACTCGCAGCCGCCGCCCAAAGCCAGGCCGCGCACGGCCGCCACGACGGGGACCAGCGAGTACTTGATGCGCTGGCTGGTGGCCTGGAAGTTGGCGACCATGGTCTCGAACTCGGCGATCTTGCCGGCCTGCAGCGCGCCCAGCGCACCGGCCAGATCGGCACCCGCGGAGAACGGCTCCTTCGGTTGCCAGATCACCAGGCCCTTGAACTTCCGCTCGGCGATGGCGATGGCTTCCTGCAGGCCGTCCAGCACGGCGTCGGAGACGGTGTGCATCTTGGTCTTGAAGCTGACCACGCCGATCCCGTCGCCGTCGGTCCACAGGCGGACGCCGTCGTTCTCGAACACGGTCTCGCCCTGTGGGAACGCCTCACCCAGCAGCGGATCCGGGAAGCGCTGGCGCTGGTACACCGGCAGACCCGAGCGCGGCAGCTTGGCGTTCTTCGCCGGGCTGTAGCTGCCCTCGGTGCCGTGCACGCCCTCGCGGCCATCGAACACCCAGTTGGGCAGCGGCGCGCTGCTCATGGCCTCGCCGGCCACGATGTCGTCGGCGATCCACTGCGCCACCTGCTTCCAGCCGGCCGCCTGCCAGGTCTCGAACGGACCCAGCGACCAGCCGTAGCCCCAGCGGATGGCCAGGTCGACGTCGCGCGCGGTCTCGGCGATGTCGGCCAGGTGGTAGGCGCTGTAGTGGAAGAGGTCGCGGAACACCGCCCACAGGAACTGCGCCTGCGGGTGCTGGCTCTGGCGCAGCCTGGCGAACTTCTCCGCGGGATTCCTGATCTTCAGGATCTCGACCACCTCGGGCGCCGCGGTGCGGTCGGCGGCGCGGTAGTCCTGCTTCTCCAGGTCGAGGACCACGATGTCCTTGCCGACCTTGCGGAAGATGCCGGCACCGGTCTTCTGGCCCAGCGCGCCCTTGGCGATCAGCGCTTCCAGCCACTTCGGGGATGTGAAGTAGGCATGCCACGGATCGTCCGGCAGGGTGTCGGCCATGGTCTTGATGACATGGGCCATGGTGTCCAGGCCGACGACATCGGAGGTGCGGTAGGTGGCGGACTTCGGCCGGCCGATCAGCGGACCGGTGATCGCATCCACCTCGTCGAAGCCCAGCTTGAACTCGCCGGTGTGGTGGGCCGTGGCCAGGATCGAGAACACGCCGATGCGGTTGCCGATGAAGTTGGGCGTGTCCTTCGCATACACCACGCCCTTGCCGAGCGTGGTGGTCAGGAAGGTCTCCAGGCCCTCGAGCACCGAGGCATCGGTCGACTTGGCCGGGATCAGCTCGGCCAGGTGCATGTAGCGCGGCGGGTTGAAGAAGTGCACGCCGGAGAAGCGATGCCGAAGTTCTTCAGGAAGAACCTCAGCCAACTTATTGATTCCCAATCCAGAAGTGTTACTGGCCAGCACCGCATGCGGAGCGACGTAGGGGGCGATCTTCCGGTACAGGTCCTGCTTCCAGTCCATCCTTTCCGCGATGGCCTCGATGATCAGGTCGCAGCCCCTCAGGTGCTCAAGCCCCGTCTCGTAGTTGGCCGGCGTGATCGCTTCGGCCAGCGACTTGCTGGCCAGCGGAGCAGGGCTGAGCTTGGCCAGATTGGCGATGGCCTTGTGCACGATGCCATCCGGATGCCCCTCTTTGGCGGGCAGATCGAACAGCACCGTATCGACACCGGCGTTGGTCAGGTGCGCCGCGATCTGCGCGCCCATCACACCGGCGCCCAGCACGGCCGCCTTGCGTACAAGCAATGGATTGGACATGGAATTTCCTTGGATGGCAGGGGTTTCAGACATGGTCGGCGCGCAGGCCGGCCTCGGCGAAGCGGATCAGTTCACGGGCGGCACGCTCACGGTGCGCCGCCTCCGTGACACCCGGGGGGCGCTTGATCAGGCCGAAGTCGGCCATGGCGTAGGTCAGGGCGCCGGAGAAGAAGTCCAGCCGCCAGTAGAGCTCCTCCTTGCTCAGGCCCGGCACGCAGCCGGCAATGGCCTTGCCGAACTCGCGCAACACGTGCCCGTAGTGGTCGGACAGGAACTTGCGCAGCCCGTCGTTCTTCTCGGCGTAGGCGCGGGCGATGACCCGGACGAAGGCACCGCCACCATGGCGGTCCTGGGCCAGGGCGAGGGCGGGCTCGACGAAGGCGGCCAGGATCGGCTCCAGCTGCCCCGGGCGCTGAGCTAGCGCCTTCTCGAGCAGGGACAGGCGGGCAGCGGTCATGTCGTCCATGCGCCGGCGGAACACCTCGTTGACCAGGTTTTCCTTGCTGCCGAAGTGGTAGTTGACGGCGGCGATGTTCACATCCGCCCGGCTGGTGACCTGGCGCAGCGACGTGCCGGCGAACCCGTGCTGGGCGAACAGCTCTTCGGCAGCCCCCAGGATGCGCTCCTTGGTGGAGAAATGCGTGGTGTTGCCCATGGCCCCTCCGGGACTGAATCAAACGCTTGTTTGATTGATTCTCCGTCGGCCGGCAGGCGCTGTCATGCTGCAGAGCAGCATTCAGCGAAATCCTGCTGCACTGCGGCGCCGGATGCTTTAGAATCTCGCTACACTTTCCGGTCTAAGCCCGCGTTTCGACGCGGGTTTTTCATGTTAACCTCGGGTCTTCAGTGGCCCGCCCAACGGAGAAAATCCCCATGGCGCTGGAGCGCACCCTGTCGATCGTCAAGCCCGATGCCGTCGCCAAGAACGTCATCGGCGAAATCTATGCCCGTTTCGAAAAGAACGGCCTGAAGATCGTCGCTTCGAAGATGAAGCATCTGTCGCGTCGTGAAGCGGAAGGCTTCTACGCCGTCCACCGCGAGCGTCCGTTCTTCAACGCGCTGGTCGAATTCATGATCTCCGGCCCGGTCGCGATCCAGGTGCTTGAAGGCGAGAACGCCGTGCTGAAGCATCGCGAGATCCTCGGCGCCACCAATCCGAAGGATGCCGCGCCGGGCACGATCCGCGCCGACTTCGCCGATTCCATCGACGCCAACGCTGCGCACGGTTCGGATTCGGTCGAGAACGCGAACACCGAGATCGCGTACTTCTTCGCCGCCACCGAAGTGTTCTCGCGCTGAATGATCGCGTGATGAGCAGCCACGAACTGCCGCCGATCGAATTGAAGCTGGCCACGGACGCTCCGTCCGTGGCCGTCGGCGCGCCCGTGTCTGCGAAGCAGAACCTGATGGACCTGGACCGCGAGGGTCTGGAACATTTCTTCATCGAGAAACTGGGCGAACAGAAGTTCCGCGCCCATCAGGTGATGAAGTGGATCCACCACCGCTACGTCACCGACTTCGACCAGATGACCGATCTGGGCAAGAACCTGCGCGCCAAGCTGCAGGAACACGCCGAAGTCGTCGTGCCGCAGGTGGTGTTCGACAAGCCCTCCGCCGATGGCACCCACAAGTGGCTGCTCGGCATGGGCGTGGACGGCAAGAATGCCGTCGAAACCGTCTATATCCCCGACAAGAGCCGCGGGACGCTGTGCGTGTCGTCGCAGGTGGGCTGTGGCCTCAACTGCACGTTCTGCTCGACCGCCACGCAGGGCTTCAACCGCAACCTGACCACTGCCGAGATCATCGGCCAGGTCTGGGTGACGGCACGCCATTTGGGCAACGTGCCTGCGCAGAACCGTCGCCTCACCAACGTGGTGATGATGGGCATGGGCGAGCCGCTGTTGAATTTCGACAACGTCGTGCGTGCGATGAACATCATGCGCGACGATCTTGGCTACGGCCTGGCCAGCAAGCGCGTCACGTTGTCCACGTCCGGCCTGGTGCCGATGATCGATCGCCTGTCCACCGAGACCGACGTGTCGCTGGCCGTCTCGCTGCATGCGCCCAACGATGCGCTGCGCGAACAGCTGGTGCCGCTCAACAGGAAGTATCCGATCGCCGAATTGATGGCCTCGTGCGTGCGCTACCTGCGCGCCAACAAGAAGCGCGATTCGGTGACGTTCGAATACACGCTGATGAAGGGCGTCAACGACCAGCCCGAACACGCGCGGCAGCTCGCCCAGCTGATGCGCAAGTTCAGCAATGCCGCGCAACTGAAGGACGCCGGCAAGGTCAACCTGATTCCGTTCAACCCGTTCCCCGGCACACGCTACGAGCGGGCGCCGGAAGAGGACATCCGCGCCTTCCAGAAGCTGCTGCTCGACGCCCATGTGCTGACGATGGTCCGCCGCACCCGGGGCGACGACATCGATGCCGCCTGCGGTCAGCTGAAGGGGCAGGTGATGGACCGCACCCGCCGTCAGGCCGAGTTCCGCCGGCAACTGCAGGAACAGGGCATCGACGATGCGGCATAAGGCGCTCTGCCTGCTGCTGGTTCCCCTCCTGCTGGCGACCGCCTGCAGCCGTTTGACCTTCGTCCGCCCCAAGATGGAGCGCAAGGACGGCGAGCAGATCGCACAGGACTATTCCGTCAAGGACAGTCCCGAAGTGAAGCGGCGCCAGTCCGTGCAGATGATGGTGTCCCGTTCGGTACAGCGCCTGCAGGCCGGCGATCTGGAGACGGCGGAGAAGGAGGCGCGCGCGGCCCTGAAGCTGGCGCCGGATTCGGCGGATGCGGAAACCCTGCTGGCCGTCGTCGCCGACCGTCGTGGACAGTCCGAGCAGGCCGGGCAGCACTACCGCCGGGCGGCGGAGCTGGCGCCCGCCCAGGGCGCGGTGCAGAACAATTACGGCACCTGGCTGTGCGCCAATGGCTTCCAGGCCGAATCCCTGGTCTGGTTCGACCGGGCGATGCAGGCGCCCGGCTACGGCACGCCGGCGGTGGCGCAGGCCAATGCCGGCAACTGTGCCCTGGGTACCGGACAGCTGGAGCGTGCCGAACGCGACCTGCGACAGGCGCTGTCGCGCGATCCGTCCAACGCGACCGCATTGGGCGCCATGGCCGAGCTGGAGTTCCGCCGTCAGCAGTACCTGCCGGCGCGCGCTTTCATCGAACGGAGGCTGGCGGCGGGACCCGCCTCCGTCGCAGTGTTGAAACTCGCATCACAGATCGAGGAAAGACTCGGCGACAAGGCCGCTGCCAGTCGATATGTTCAGCGCATTCGGGCGGAGTTCCCTGACGCGCGGGACGTCACAACCGGGGGAAATGCAGGGCCATGATGGATTCGGTAGGTGGGGGCATGTCGCCGCCGCAGGGGTGCGGTGAGGCGCTGCGGTCGGCGCGTGAGCAGTCCGGCCTGTCGTTGCAGGACGTCAGCCAGCGGCTGAAGATGCCGGTCAGGGTGCTGCAGGCGCTCGAGGCCGGGCAGTGGGACCAGTCCGGCGGCGCGGTATTCGTTCGCGGGCAGCTGCGCAGCTATGGGCGGCTCCTCAAGCTGGACGTGGAGCCGTTCCTGGCGCAATCGGAAGCGGTGGTGGCGCCCCCTGCGGTGCTGGTCAGCCACAGCCATACGCCGCGGTTGCAGTACGTCTTCGAAAGCTTCAAGCGTCGCGCGGTCTATGTCGTCCTGACGCTGGTGATCGCCACGCCGGTATGGATGGCGCTGCGCTCTTCCGCGGACCCGGCCCCCGAGCCCGCGATGGCATCGCTCGACGTCGTGCCCGACGCGTCGATGCCGGCACAGCAGGGTTCGACTTCGGCGCGCCCCTCCGGTCGTGCGCCTGCGGCGCCCTACGTGGCATCGATGGCGCCCGTCCCGCGGGCGACGACGCCTTGGTTGTCGCTGTCGTTCAAGGGCGACAGCTGGGTCGAGGTCGACGCAGCCGACGGTCGCAAGGTCGAGCACGCGCTGCTGCGCGCAGGCGATGAGCGCCGTTATGCGGCCGGTGAAGTCGGTCGCATCAAGTTGGGCGATGCGACGGCGGTCGAGGTTCAGCAAGCGGGTAGTACGGTGGACCTGGCGCCGTACCAGCGAGCGAACGTTGCGCGCTTTACGGTATCCTCTGAGGGTTCCCTAGCGCCGGTCGGTGACTGACCCGCGCGCGGGTCTGTCCACCTAGACCAAGACCCTGCCGAGACGGGGCAAGAGAGCGCATGGCGATTGACGATCTGCTCGACGAGCACGAACAAAGCGAACGTGTCCGCAGCTGGCTGAGGAACAACGGTGCCGGCCTGCTGGGCGGCGTGGCCCTGGGTCTGGCGGTGATCCTCGGCTGGCAGTGGTGGCAGAAGGACCAGGCCGGCAAGAAGGAACAGGCCTACCAGGAGTACCAGACGGCCGTAGAGGGGCTGGCCAAGGGCGACCTGAAGCAGGCGAAGGCGGCGGTGGATGCGCTGTCAAAGAATGATGCGCTGTATGCCGATACCGCAGGCCTCCAGCTGGCCAAGGCGCAGGTCGAGGCGGGCGAGCGTGACGCTGCCATCGCCACCTTGCGCGCCCTGACTCCCGACGACGCGTTGCGTCCGCTGATCAACCTGCGCCTGGCTCGCCTGCTTATCGATGCCGGCAAGCACGACGAAGCCCTGAAACTGCTCGACGCGGCCGACGATGCGTCCAGCCTTGAAGTGCGCGGCGATGCGCTGCTTGCCACCGGCAAGGCGAAGGAGGCCCAGGAGGCCTACACGCGTGCGCTCACCACGCTGGATGCGGTGTCGCCGCAGCGCCGGCTGGTCGAGCTGAAGCTGATCCATGCCGGCGGCACGCCGCCCAAGACCGGGGGTGCGGCATGATGCGCGCCCATCCTGTGGCGTCCCGCGTCCTGGTGGCCGCTTTGCTGGTAGGGGCACTGGGCGGCTGCAGCACGATCAAGGGGTGGTTCGGCGGCAAGAAGGCGGACGAGAAGCCGACCGAGCCTGCCGAACTGATCGACATCACGCCGACGGTGTCGGTGGCGAAGCTCTGGAGCGCCAACGCAGGCAAGGGCGAGGGTCGCCTGGGCCTGCAACAGACGCCCGTCGTCGATGGCGGGCGCGTGTACGCGGCGGCGGTCGAGGGCGGGGTGCGCGCCTTCGATCTGCAGACGGGCAAGCAGGTCTGGCAGTACAAGTCCGATCTCCGCTTCTCCGGTGGCCCCGGTGCCGGGCAGGGACTGGTGGTGGTGGGTACGCTCGATGGCCAGGTGGTGGCCCTGGATGCGACCACCGGCGCGGAGAAATGGCAGGCCAAGGTGCCCAACGAGGTCGTCGCGGCGCCGGCGGTGGGCCCTGAGAACGTCTTCGTGCGCAGCAACGATGGGCGCGTCACCGCGTTCAGCAACGCCACCGGCGAGCGCCGCTGGTTCTGGACCAACGAACTGCCCAGCCTGACCGTGCGCGGCAATGCGCCCGTGCTGGTCGGTCCCGGCGTCCTGTTCGTGGGCAGCGACGACGGTACCCTGACCGCGCTGTCCGCCAATGACGGACGCGAGATGTGGACCCAGGCCGTCGGCACGCCCGAAGGCCGCAGCGAACTGGAGCGCATGGCCGACGTCGATGGCGCGCCGGTACTGGAAGGCACCACGGTCTACGCCACCAGCTTCAAGAAGGAGACCGTGGCCATCGAAGGCCCCTCCGGGCGCCCCCTGTGGACGCGCGACAACGGCGGCGCCGGCGGGCTGGCGGTGACCAGCGGCGCGGTGCTGGTGTCCGACCCCTCGGGTACCGTGTGGGCGCTGGACAAGTACAGCGGTGGCGCGCTGTGGTCGAACACGACGCTGGCACGCCGTTCGCTGACCGCACCCACGGTCCATGGAGACTACGCCGTAGTGGGCGACTACGACGGCTACCTGCACTGGATGAAGACGGACACCGGCGAGGTGGTGGCGCGCGCGCGCATCGGCGGCAAGGCCGTGCGCGGCAAGCCGGTCGTGGCCGACGGCATCCTGCTGGTGCAGGATGTGGAGGGCGGGCTGACCGCATTCGGCTTCAAGTGAGCCTGCGACGGGAGCGGCTGTGCCGCTCCCGCGCCGTTACCCCGAAGGGCCGCCATGCGGCCCTTTTTCGCGGACGGGGGCGTATTCCGATACCATGTCGGCCCGTTTACAGACCGGAGCGGCCGTGCCACGTGCGCAGCGGCGCGCATCCGGCTTCCTTCCCATCCTTCGGTCGCCCCCTGCATGTTGCCCCTCGTCGCCCTGGTGGGCCGCCCCAATGTCGGCAAGTCCACCCTGTTCAATGCGCTGACCCGCAGTCGTGATGCCCTGGTGCACGACCAGCCCGGTGTCACCCGCGACCGCAACTACGGCGTATGCCGCCTGGATGCGGACGCTCCGTTCCTGGTCGTGGACACGGGCGGTATCGCCGGCGAGGAAGAGGGCCTGGCAGGCGCCACCGCGCGCCAGGCACGCGCCGCCGCGGAAGAAGCGGACCTTGTGCTGTTCATCGTGGACGGACGCGAAGGGCCTTCCGCGCTGGACGATGAAATCCTGGCCTGGTTGCGCAAGACCGCGCGTCCGACCCTGCTGGTGATCAACAAGATCGACGGCATCAACGAATCCACGGCGCTGGCGGACTTCGCCCGCTACGGATTCTCGGACGTCACGACCATCTCGGCCTCGCATCGCCAGGGCATCGACGACCTGTTGTCCGAGGTACACGCGCGCCTGCCGGAAGAAGGCGCGAGTGAGGCGCTGGACGAAGATCCCGCCCGCATGCGCGTGGCTTTCGTCGGCCGTCCCAACGTGGGCAAATCCACGCTGGTGAATCGCCTGCTCGGCGAAGAACGCATGATCGCCTCCGAAGTGCCGGGCACCACGCGCGATTCCATCGCGGTCGACATGGAGCGCGACGGTCGCCAGTATCGCCTGATCGACACCGCCGGCTTGCGCCGCAAGGGCAAGGTGGAGGAGGCGGTCGAGAAGTTCAGCGTGGTCAAGACACTGCAGGCGATCGAGCAGTGCCAGGTCGCCGTGCTGCTGCTGGATGCCACCGAAGGCGTTACCGACCAGGATGCGACCGTGCTCGGCGCCGTGCTGGACGCCGGCCGTGCGCTGGTGGTGGCGATCAACAAGTGGGACGGGCTGACCGCCTACCAGCGCGAGCAGGCCGAAGCGCTGCTGGCGCGCAAACTCGGATTCGTCGAGTGGGCCGAGGCCGTGCGGATTTCGGCCCTGCATGGCTCGGGCCTTCGCGAACTGTTCAAGGCGATCCATCGCGCGCATGCCTCGGCGACGAAGGAGTTCGGCACCAGCGAGGTCAACAAGGCGCTGGAAATCGCGTACGAGACCAACCCGCCGCCGAGCATCCGCGGCCACGTCTCCAAGCTGCGCTACGTACACCCGGGCGGGGCCAATCCGCCGACCTTCATCGTGCATGGCACCCGCCTGAAGGTGCTGCCGGAGTCGTACAAGCGCTATCTGGAGAACTTCTTCCGCAAGCGCTTCAAGCTGGTCGGCACGCCGGTTCGGTTCATCTTCCGCGAAGGTGCCAACCCCTACGAAGGCAAGAAGAACGTGCTGACCGAGAAGCAGATCGCCAAGAAGCGCCGCCTGATCCGGCACGTCAAGCGCAAGTGAGCGCGTACCCCACCCGCATCGCCGTCGATGAAGCCATCGCGCTGATCCGGGACGCGGCGCGGTCGCGCCGCCTGGGTAGCGAGTCTCTCGCGTTCAACCGTGCCGGCGGCCGCGTGCTGGCCGATGCGGTCCGCGCGCCGATCGACCTGCCGTCGTTCGACAACAGCCGGATGGACGGCGTGGCGTTCGCGCATGCCAGCCTCGCTTCCGAGGGCCCGACACGCCTGCGGCTGGTGGGACAACAGTATGCGGGTTTGGCCCAGAGGCTGCGCGTCGGTCCCGGCGAATGCGTCCGCATCACGACAGGCGCGCCCTTGCCCGAGGGCACCGATACGGTCGCCATCCGTGAAGACATCATCGAAACAGACGGCGGCATCGAAGTGCCGGCAGGCGTGCGGCCTGGCGCGGATGTGCGGCGTATCGGCGAGGACGTGACCGCAGGTACCGAGGTGATGCGCAAGGGCCAGGTGCTGACCCCCGCGCGGATCGGACTGGCCGCAGCCCTGGGCCTGGCAACCCTGCCGGTGGCACGGCGCCCCACGGTGGCCGTGTTCACCACCGGCGACGAACTGGTGGAACCCGGCCTGCCGCTGCGGCCCGGGCAGGTCTACAACAGCAACCGCGACCTGCTGATGGGCCTGCTGCGCGCCGAGGGCCTGGAGCCGACCGCGTGGCCCACGCTGCCCGACGACCCCGAGCGCATGCAGGTCATGCTGGCCGACGCCGCTTCGGCGTTCGATGTGGTCATCACCAGCGGGGGCGTGTCGGCGGGTCAGAAGGACCATCTTCCCGGTTTGCTGGGCGCCCACGGCCGCATCGCGTTCTGGAAGGTGCGCATGAAACCGGGCATGCCGGTCCTGTTCGGTGAGTGGGACCGTGCGCTGTTCCTCTGCCTGCCCGGCAACCCGGTATCGACGCTGGCCACGATGCTCACGCTCGGTCGTGCGCTGTTGGACGGCCTGCAGGGGCGTGACGACCCGCGACCTGCCTGGCAGGCGCATCTGGGCGCTGCCTGGCGCAAGGGGCACGCCCGTCTGGAATTCCTGCGCGGCGAGCTGATGCCCGATGGCCGTGGCGGCCTGCGCGTGCTGCCGAATGCCGCCGACGCGTCCCATCAGCTGCGGGCGGCCGCCGACAGCAACGCCCTGATCGTGCTGCCGGAAGGCGTGCATGACTATGCCGAAGGCGATGTGGTCGACGTCATCCCGTACTGACGGCGACACCGCGTTCCAGTCAGAGCGCCGCCGTCGTGCGTCCCGTGCGTGATAATCCCGGAATGACGATCCGAGCCATTTCCCCAGACGACGTCGCTTCATGGCTTGCCGAAGGTGCGGTGTTCATCGACGTGCGTGAGGATCACGAACGTGCCAGAGGACAGGCGGTCGGCGCGCGCGGCGTCGCGAAGGCGCAGTTGCTGGCGGAACCGGACCGCCACCTTCCGGGCCGCGACGCGCCCGTCGTGCTGATCTGCCAGATGGGCGGACGCTCGATGGACGCTGCGCGTGCGCTCGAAGCTGCAGGCTACACGCGTCTGGCGTCCGTGGAAGGCGGTACACAGCGCTGGCAGGACGAGGGGCGGCCGATGGTTCGTCCGATCATGTCCGCTGAAACGATCGATTTCAACGAGCGTTACTCGCGACACCTGCTGCTGCAGGAAGTGGGCGTGGAAGGGCAGCGGCGACTCGAAGGCTCGCGGGTGCTGATGATCGGTGCGGGCGGCCTGGGATCGCCAGCGGCGTTCTACCTGGCTGCGGCCGGAGTGGGCCATCTGCGGATCGCCGATGACGACGTGGTGGACCGCAGCAATCTGCAGCGGCAGATCCTGCATACCGAAGCGCGCATCGGCGAACCGAAGGTGGCTTCGGCGCAGGCCACGCTCGGTGCGCTCAATCCGCGGACGCAGGTCGAAGCGGTGCAGGTGCGCGTCACCTCCGACAACATCGAGCGTCTGCTGGACGGCGTGGACGTGGTGCTGGATGGCGCGGACAACTTCCCGGTGCGCTACCTGCTCAACGATGCCTGCGTGAAGCTGGGCATCCCCCTGGCGTATGGCGCGGTGCAGCGGTTCGAAGGGCAGGTGAGCGTCTTTGATGCGGGCCGCCATCGTGGCGAACTGCCCTGCTATCGTTGCCTGTTCCCGGAGCCGCCGCCACCGGAGTTCGCACCGAACTGCGCGGAGGCCGGCGTGCTGGGTGTGCTGCCGGGCGTGATCGGCCTGCTGCAGGCCACCGAGGTCGTGAAGCTGTTGCTTGGGATCGGCGATTCGTTGGCCGGGCGCCTGCTGCAGTTCGATGCGCTGTCCATGCGCTTCCGCGAGACACGCCTGCGCCATGATCCGGACTGCGCGGTATGCGCGGTTGGCCGGCCGTTCCCCGGCTACATCGATTACGCCGCATTCTGCCGGGCAGGCTAGTCAGTCCAGCGGGCGCATTCTCAGGCCCTCGCGGAACTGGCGGGGCGTGATGCTGGTGTCGCGCTTGAACGCCGCGCTCAGGTGGCTGTGGCTGGCGAAGCCGCAGGCGAGGGCGATGCCGGTGATGTCCTCGTTGCGGTTGAGCAGGTACCAGCGCGCACGTCGCAGGCGCTGCGCCAGGATGTACTGCGTCGGCGTGGTGCCGAAGGTGCGCCGGAACGCGATCAGCAGCTGGTGCACGCTCATGCCGGCCAGCGTCGCCAGGTCCGCCAGCGCGATGCGCTGGGCCAGGGTGCTTTCGATATGGTCGCTCAGTCGCCGCGCGACGGCGGGTGCGAGCGCGGTCGGCACCGACGCGGGTAGGGCGGGAAGCCGATAAGCCGCGTACAGATGCTGGAGCAGGAGCAGCTGCAGGCGCTCGGCCATCATGGTCAACAGGTCGTCGTCCTGCTGGCTGAGCCGACCCAGGCGCGCGACGCTGTAGTGGAGGAATTCATCGCGGTGGCACAGCCGTGGCATCAGCGCTTCGATGGGCGCGCGCCGGTCCACGCCGATGTCCACGTTCGCCACGGGCGAGATGCGCAATTCGGCGTAGGTGATGACCTGTCCCGATGCCTGGCTGGCGTAGCGCTTTCCCGCCGGGACCAGCCAGATGTCGCCCGGTGAAGGTGGCATGTGGGTCGCGCCGACGCCGTCGATCTCGGTGTCCAGTTCGCGCATCGAGCCGCCCAGGTGGACGATGACGGTGTGGCGCGGCTCATCGATAGCCCAGAGCGTGCGTTGGCGTATGTCTTCCTTGCAGAGCAGCAGCTCCACGCCTGGCCAGTGCGCCTGCGCCAGCACGCGGTATTGCGGGATCTGACCGGGTTCCGGGTCGGCAACTGTCGCTGGTGCAGCGTGCGCTCCACTAATGTGATTTGAGACCGGAGAATTTGATAGCGGACGGGACATCGTGAAAGCCGCAGGAATCCGTTCACCTCATCTTAGACGTGCCTCGTCGCGCTTGCCCACCCTGTCGTTGGGTATCGCCGCGAGATCCCGTCCCAAGCCAGGAGCATTTCATGACTGATCATTCCATTCGGGGCAAAGTCGCCTTGATCGCCGGTGGTGCCAAGAATCTCGGCGGCTTGATCGCCCGCGACCTCGCGCAACAGGGTGCTGCCGCCGTCGCGATCCATTACAACAGCGACGCGAGCCGGGCCGATGCGGAGAAGACCGTCGCCGCGATCCGCGATGCCGGCGCGCGCGCCGTCGCGCTGCAGGGCGACCTGACCACGGCAGGCGGCGTCGAACGCCTGTTCGCCGATACCGTCGCCGCCGTGGGGCGGCCGGACATCGCCATCAACACGGTCGGCAAGGTGCTGAAGAAACCGATCACGGACATCAGCGAAGCCGAGTACGACGAGATGGCTGCGGTGAACGCCAAGGCCTCCTTCTTCTTCCTCAAGGAAGCCGGTCGCCACGTCAACGACAACGGCAAGATCGTCACGCTGGTGACGTCGCTGCTGGGGGCGTTCACGCCGTTCTATGCCTCGTACGCAGGTACCAAGGCGCCGGTGGAACATTTCACCCGGGCTGCGGCCAAGGAGTTCGGTGCACGCGGGATCTCGGTGACCGCCGTAGGGCCCGGCCCGATGGATACGCCGTTCTTCTACGCGGCTGAAGGGGAGGATGCCGTGGCGTACCACAAGACCGCAGCCGCGCTGTCGCCCTTCAGCAGGACCGGCCTGACGGATATCCAGGACGTGGTGCCCTTCATCCGCCATCTGGTGAGCGACGGCTGGTGGATCACGGGGCAGACGATCCTCATCAACGGTGGCTACACCACCAAGTAAGGGGGAAGGGTGCGCATTGCCCTCTCCACATCCCGGCCATCGCTGCGCTACCGTGGGCGAACTCGCCCACTCCATGGAGCAAGCACCATGCGGACCCTGCTGTTCATCGTTGTCGGGCTGGTGATCGTGGGGATCGCCGTATGGTCGGCGGGCATTGCCAAGCGTCGCCTCGCGGCGGCGCTGTTTACCGTGGGCTGGCTGGCGGCCGTGATCTGGAACCTGCGCACCGGCATGTCCCATGGCTATTCGCTGCAGGAGGAGTTGCCGATCCAGCTGCTGATCTTCGCGGTGCCGGTGGCGGTCGGCTGGCTGCTGGCGTGGAAGGCGCCGGCGCGCTGATGCCTCCTTGACCCCTCGTATTTATCCCTTGCTGCGCACGCCGGGCCAACCGGCGAAAGTCGCCAGCGTCGAGCTGTTCTTCGATCTGGTCCATGTGTTCGCCGTCACCCAGCTGTCCCACCACCACCTGCTGGAGCGCCTGACACCTCCGGGCGCCCTGCAGACGGCGATACTCTGGTTCGCCCTCTGGCTCGGCTGGCGATACACGGCCTGGGTCAGCTACTGGCTCACCTTGAGACGCCGGTACAGTGGCCACGACGGTCCGGGTGCGGATGACGGTGTGGGCGGCGTTGCCTGTTCTTCGCCGACACCATGCAACGATGATGGAGCACGGCTGAGACATTCGTGCCGGGCGACATCCGGTAGACTCGCAGCATGAGTGCAGAATCGGGTGCCAGCCAACTGGTGAGCGTCGTTGCCCTGCTGGGCGCGGCGGTGGTGACGGTGCCGATCTTCCGGCGCCTGGGATTGGGCTCGGTGCTGGGTTACCTGGCCGCCGGCCTCGCGATCGGTCCGTTCGGACTGAAATGGTTCAACGACCCGCAATCCATCCTGCACGTCGCCGAACTGGGCGTGGTGATGTTCCTGTTCGTCATCGGCCTGGAGATGCGGCCCAGCCACCTGTGGAGCCTGCGCAGGCAGATCTTCGGTCTGGGCACGCTGCAGATCGCGTTGTGCACGGTGCTGCTGACCTGCGTGGGGCTGGCATTCGGCTATCCCTTGGCCGTGTCTTTCATCGGCGGCATGGGCTTCGTGCTGACGTCGACGGCGGTGGTGATGCAGCTGCTCGCCGAGCGGGGCGACGTCGCCTTGCCGCACGGGCAGAAGGTGGTCTCGATCCTGCTGTTCGAAGACCTGCTGATCGTGCCGCTGCTGGTGTTGGTGGCCTTCATGTCGCCGCAGGTGGTGCAGCCGGAGGAGGGCTCGCGCTGGCTGGCGATCGGCATCGGCGTGGCCTCGCTGGCGGGACTCATCGCCGCGGGCATCTGGCTGCTCAACCCCTTGTTCCGCGTGTTGGCGGCGGCCAAGGCGCGCGAAGTGATGACCGCGGCGGCGCTGCTGGTCGTGCTGGGGGCGGCGCTGCTGATGCAACTGGGCGGGTTGTCGATGGCGATGGGCGCCTTCCTGGCGGGCGTGCTGTTGTCGGAATCGACCTTCCGCCACCAGATCGAAGCCGACATCGAGCCGTTCCGCGGCATCCTGCTGGGCCTGTTCTTCCTGGGCGTGGGCATGGCGCTGGACCTGGGCGTGGTGGCCAGCAACTGGCCGCTGATCGTCGGTGCGGTACTGGCGATGATGGTGATCAAGGCGGCGTGCATCTACCTCGTCGCGCGGGTGACCCGCAGCCCCCATGCCGAAGCGCTGGATCGCGCGGTGCTGATGGCGCAGGGTGGCGAGTTCGCCTTCGTGCTGTTCGCCGCTGCGGCGGCGGCCGGGATCATCGATGCGACCGTCAACGCCAACCTCACCGCCATCGTGGTGCTGTCGATGGCGCTGACGCCGCTGTTCGTGCTGCTGCTGCGCCGCTACACCCACCCGGACGCGCCTTCGATGGAAGGCATCGAGGAGGCCAATGGCCTCAGCGGCAGCGTGCTGATCATCGGCTTCGGCCGTTTCGGCCAGGTGATGAGCCAGTCGCTGCTCGCCCGCGACGTGGACGTGACCATCATCGACACCGACATCGAGATGATCCGCAATGCCGAGGAATTCGGCTTCAAGATCTACTACGGCGACGGCACCCGGCTGGACGTGCTGCGGGCCTGCGGTGCGCAGACCGCCCAGTCCATCGCGATCTGCGTCGACGACAAGGACGCGGCCAGCCGCATCGTCGAACTGGTCAGGCACGAGTTCCCGCAGGCCCAGGTGCTGGTGCGCTCCTTCGATCGCGAGCATTCGCTCGCGCTGATCGGCGCAGGGGTCGCCTACCAGATCCGTGAGACGTTCGAGTCCGCGGTCGAGTTCGGCAAGGCGGCGCTGATGAGCGTGGGCGCGTCGCGCGAGGATGCGGAAACCATCGCCTTGGAAATCCGCCGGCGCGACGCCGAACGGCTGGAACTGGAGATCGCCGGCGGCGACCTGCGTTCCGGTATCCCGGCGCTGTACGGCAACGCGAAACACACCAAGCCGACCCCGACGCCCTTCACCAAGCCCAAGCGCGAAGCGAAGGCACTCAACGAAGAAACCGCAGAGATCATCGGCGAGGAAGAAGAGGAATAGCCGGCGCGCTCAGTCGGCGCCCATCGCCAGGAAATCGCCGATGGCCGACCAGTAGGCCGGGTCGAGCGACAGATCGTCGTGGCCAGCCGCGGGGAACTCCACCACCTGTGCCGGCCGCCCCAGCGCCTTGAGCAGCCGGTCGGTGCGCGCGGGTGGCACCACCTGGTCCTGGCCCGCGCGCAGGACCAACAGTCGCCCCTGGTGGCGCGGCAGGCGCAAGGCCGAGTCGTACCGGTCGCGAAGCAGCAGGCCGACCGGGAACATCGGGTAGTGCGCCTGTGCGACCGCTGCCAGGCTGTCGAACGGGGTCACCAGCACCAGGGCGGGCACCCTGCGTTCGGCGGCGACAAAGGTCGCCACGCCACTGCCCAGACTGCGACCGGCAACGGCGACCTGGCCACTGGCATGCCGTTTCGCGATGTCGTCATGCAGGGCCAGCGCATCGGCCAGCAGGTGGGTTTCCGTCGGTTCGCCATCGCTGGCCCCATAACCCCGGTACGCGACCAGATACACCGTGTGCGTGGGCAGGGCGCGCGTGAACGCTTCCCGGTTTCCCTCGACCGATTCGGCATTGCCGCCGAAGTAGAGCAGGGCGTCGCGGCGGCCGGGATTGACGACCCAGCCGCGCAGGACCACGTCCCGCCGCGCCAGCGCGAAGTCCGTCTGCGCGGCGTTTACGCGGGTGAACTGGGGGTAGTAGATCAGCCGTCGCTGCTGCAGGTACAGCAGCGCGCAAACGGCGACATAGACAACGAGGACGGCGCCGGCACCCCATGCCAGCATCCGGCACGGCCTAGCCACGCCGCTCCTGCGCGGCCTTGAACGCGGCCAGCTGTTCCGGCGTGGCCTCACGCTGGTGGCGCGCCTTCCAGTCCGCGAAGGGCATGCCGTAAATGCGTTCGCGCGCCTGGTCCTTGTCCATCGCCACGCCGGCCTCGTGGGCGGCCTCGCGGTACCAGTCGGCCAGGCAGTTGCGGCAGAAACCGGCCAGGATCATCAGGTCGATGTTCTGCACATCGGTGCGCTCCTCGTTGAGGTGCTTGAGCAGGCGGCGGAAGGCGGCGGCTTCCAGGGCGTTGGTGTCGGTCATGGGGCTGGCGGGTCGCGTTGGGATGGGGGAATCGGGGACAATAGGGGCCGACTCTACACCGCGCTTCCCCATGACTGCCCGAATCCTGGACGGCCGCCGCATTGCCGAGAACCTGCTGGACGAACTGAAGGTCCGGGTGGACGCGCGGGTGGCGTCCGGCATGGCCCGGCCTGGGCTGGCGGTGGTGCTGGTGGGCGGCGACCCGGCCTCGGCCGTCTACGTCCGCAACAAGCGCAGGGCCGCGGAAAAGGTCGGTATCGAGGCCTTCGACTACGACCTGCCGGCGGGCACGTCCGAGGCGCAGCTGCTGGCCCTGATCGACGAGTTGAACGCCGATCCGAAGATCCACGGCATTCTCATCCAGCTGCCGCTGCCGGGCATTCCCGACGCCAGTCGCCTGATCGAGCGCATCGATCCGCGCAAGGACGTGGACGGCTTCCATCCGGCCAACGTCGGCCACCTGGCCCTGCGCCAGTTCGGCCTGCGGCCCTGCACGCCGCGCGGCATCACCACGCTGCTCGGCTACACCGACCAGCCGGTACGCGGCCGCAACGCCACCATCGTCGGTGTCAGCAACCACGTCGGCCGCCCGATGGCGCTGGAACTGCTGATCGCCGGCTGCACGGTGACCAGCTGCCACAAGTTCACCCCGCGCGACGTACTGCAGGCCCGCGTCGGCGATGCCGACATCCTGGTGGTCGCGGCGGGCAAGCCGGGCCTGATCCCCGGCGAATGGGTCAAGCCGGGTGCGGTGGTCATCGACGTGGGCATCAACCGGCTGGACGATGGCCGTCTGGTCGGCGATGTGGAATTCGATGCCGCCGCGCAGCGGGCCAGCTGGATCACCCCTGTGCCGGGCGGAGTAGGCCCGATGACGGTGGCCACGCTGATGCAGAACACCCTGGAAGCGGCCGAAGCGGGCATTTGAGGCGCGTCCCGGGCACGGGGAAAGCAGCGTTCCGCCCGCGGCGGACTCCGGAAGCCGCGCCGATCAGGGTATAATGCCGCGCTTCCCCAACTCTCCCGGGCCCGCCGATGCTGCGCATCCAGGCTGAAGCACTGACGTACGACGACGTCTCCCTCGTCCCCGCCCATTCCACCGTCCTGCCCAAGGATGTCAGCCTGGAGACGCGCCTGACGCGCGACCTGCGGCTGAAGCTGCCGATCGTCTCGGCCGCCATGGATACCGTCACAGAAGCCCGCCTGGCCATCGCCATGGCCCAGTTGGGCGGCATCGGCATCCTGCACAAGAACCTGACCGTCGAACAGCAGGCCGCCGAAGTGGCCAAGGTCAAGAAGTTCGAGGCCGGCGTGATCAAGGAGCCCTTCACCGTCGGGCCCGAAACCACCATCGCCGAGGTGCTCAAGCTCACCCGTGCGCGCAACATCTCCGGCGTGCCGGTAGTCGACGGCGGCCAGCTGGTCGGCATCGTCACCAGCCGCGATATGCGCTTCGAGAAGAAGCTCGACGATCCGGTGCGCCACATCATGACCAAGAAGGACCGCCTGGTCACGGTGAAGGAGGGCGCCAGCGACGACGAAGTGCTGCAGCTGCTGCACAAGCACCGCATCGAGAAGGTGCTGGTGGTGAACGACGCCTTCGACCTGCGTGGCCTGATCACCGTCAAGGACATCCAGAAGAAGACCGACAACCCCAACGCCGCCAAGGACAGCGCCAGCCGCCTGGTCGTGGGCGCAGCCGTCGGCGTGGGCGGCGATACCGACCAGCGCGTCGAAGCCCTGGTGGCCGCCGGCGTGGACGTCATCATCGTCGACACCGCGCATGGCCACTCGCAGGGCGTGCTGGACCGCGTGGCCTGGGTCAAGAAGCGCTTCCCGCAGATCCAGGTGATCGGCGGCAACATCGTGACCGGCGATGCCGCGCTGGCGCTGATGGATTCCGGCGCCGACGCTGTGAAGGTCGGCGTGGGCCCGGGTTCGATCTGCACCACCCGCATGGTGGCCGGCGTGGGCGTGCCGCAGATCACCGCGATCGACATGGTGGCCGAAGCCCTGCAGGACCGCATTCCGCTGATCGCCGACGGCGGCATCCGCTATTCGGGTGATATCGGCAAGGCGATCGCCGCCGGTGCGTCTACGGTGATGATCGGCGGACTGTTCGCCGGCACCGAGGAGGCGCCGGGCGAAGTCGAACTGTTCCAGGGCCGCAGCTACAAGAGCTACCGCGGCATGGGCAGCCTGGGCGCGATGGAGAAGGGGTCCAAGGACCGCTACTTCCAGGACGCCAGCGACGCCGACAAGCTGGTGCCGGAAGGCATCGAAGGCCGCGTGCCGTACCGCGGTTCGGTCGGCGGCATCATCCACCAGCTGGTCGGCGGTCTGCGCGCCACGATGGGCTACGTGGGGTGCGCCACCATCGAGGAGATGCGCGCCAAGCCGAAATTCGTGGTCATCACCGGCGCCGGCCAGCGCGAGAGCCACGTGCACGACGTGCAGATCACCAAAGAGCCGCCGAATTACCGGATGGGGTGAGGCAGGCCGCTTGCGCGGCACTGCCGCGCGGCCTGCCGAACGCCCGGCCATGGATGGCCGGGCCGGACGACCCGAAGCCGAGACGTCCCGCCACGGACGGCAGCGGCAACGTTCACGAAGCCATTAACGCCGCGAGCCCATGACGAACATCCACACCGACAAGATCCTCATCCTCGATTTCGGCGCGCAGTACACGCAGCTGATCGCCCGCCGCATCCGCGAGATCGGCGTCTACTGCGAAATCTGGGCGTGGGACCACGACCCGGAGGAGATCGCGAAGTTCGGCGCCAAGGGCATCATCCTGTCGGGCGGTCCGGAGTCCACCACGCAGCATGGCGCACCCAAAGCGCCCCAGCAGGTGTTCGACAGCGGCCTGCCGATCCTGGGCATCTGCTACGGCATGCAGACCCTGGCCGCGCAGCTGGGCGGCGCGACCGAAGCCGCCGACGCACGCGAGTTCGGCCACGCCGAGGTGCAGCTGGTCGCGCACGATGCGCTGCTGGGTGGCCTCAGCGACCATCAGGGCGAGCCGCGCATCGATGTGTGGATGAGCCATGGCGATCATGTCGCCAAGGCGCCACCGGGTTGGAAGATCACCGCCACCACAGATCGCATCCCGGTCGCGGCGATGGCGCTGGAAGAGAAGCGCTGGTACGGCGTGCAGTTCCATCCGGAAGTGACGCATACCAAGCAGGGCCAGACGCTGCTGCGCCGCTTCGTCGCCGAGATCTGCGGCTGCCAGACACTGTGGACCGCTGCCAACATCATCGACGACCAGATCGCGCGCGTGCGTGAGCAGGTCGGTTCGGACGAGGTGATCCTGGGCCTGTCCGGCGGCGTGGATTCCTCGGTCGTCGCGGCGCTGCTGCACAAGGCCATCGGCGACCAGCTGACCTGCGTGTTCGTCGATACCGGCCTGCTGCGCTGGCAGGAAGGCGACCAGGTGATGGCGATGTTCGCCGAGCACATGGGCGTCAAGGTTGTGCGCGTCAACGCGGCGGACCGCTATTTCAAGGCGCTGGAAGGGGTCGCCGACCCGGAAGCCAAGCGCAAGATCATCGGCAACCTGTTCGTCGAGATCTTCGAGGAAGAATCGAACAAGCTGAAGAACGCCAAGTGGCTGGCGCAGGGCACGATCTACCCGGACGTGATCGAGTCGGCCGGCAGCAAGACCGGCAAGGCGCACGTCATCAAGAGCCACCACAACGTCGGCGGTCTGCCCGAGCACATGAAGCTGGGCCTGGTCGAACCGCTGCGCGAGCTGTTCAAGGACGAAGTGCGCCGCCTCGGCGTCGAGCTCGGCTTGCCGCGCACGATGGTCTATCGCCATCCGTTCCCGGGCCCGGGCCTGGGCGTGCGCATCCTGGGCGAAGTGAAGCCCGAGTATGCCGAGCTGCTGGCCAAGGCCGACGCGATCTTCATCGACGAACTGCGCAAGGCCGACCTGTACGACAGGACCTCGCAGGCGTTCGCGGTGTTCCTGCCGGTGAAGTCGGTCGGCGTGGTCGGCGATGCGCGCGCATACGAATGGGTCATCGCGCTGCGTGCGGTCGAGACGATCGACTTCATGACGGCGCACTGGGCGCACTTGCCGTACGACTTCCTCGGCACCGTGTCCAACCGCATCATCAACGAACTGCGCGGCATCTCGCGCGTGGTCTACGACATCTCGGGCAAGCCGCCGGCCACCATCGAATGGGAGTGATGTCAGCTCGTCTTGGGCTAGACTTCACCGAACGCAGTCGATCAGGTGGCCGGGATGGTCAATCCTTCGGAGAGTCGTGAGTCGCGTGTCGCAGTCTTGGTGGATTGCGATAACGTTCCACCCGCCATCCTCGACCATGCGTTGCGCTTTGTTGCGCAGTTCGGTCGCGTGGTAGTGCGGCGCGGTTACGGAAATTTCGCGACTTTAGGTGCAACGCGTTGGCAGGATGCATTGATCCGGCAGGCATTTACTCCTTGCCTTCAGTATCAATATGCGAGTGGCAAGAATACGGCCGATATCGCGCTTGCGTTGGACGCCATGGAAATGCTTTTCGATGAGATCGTTGATACGTTCTGTCTCGTCACCAGCGATTCCGACTTTGCCCACTTGTGTCGAAAGTTGCGAGAGCGGGGGGCGCTCGTTTGCATTGTCGGCGAGGAGAAGACGTCCTCCGCACTGCGCAATGCCAGCGATCATTTCTCCGAATGGGAGCCCGCCGCCGAAGCCGCGCCGGCCGAGGCCGCCAGGCTCAACGCCGAGCCCGGATCGACGCTACGGCCCGCTGACCCTCCTCGCCTACCGGCGAAGCAGCGTCCGTTGGTAGTAGTCAAGGCCGTTGCCATGCTTGCGGGCGATACCCCGGAGGGCAAAGTGGAGCTTGGCGCGCTGGGCAACTACATGCGTCGGACCGATCCCTCCTTCACGCCTAAGGTCTACGGACACTCGGGTTTGCTCGACATGCTGCGCACTTACGACCTGCTGACGCTGCACCAGGAGACGGGCGGGCACTGGGCTGTCACGCTGAATCAGGAGCGGATCGCGCAAATGCCTGTAAATCCGCTGACCGGGAAGCCGCCGGCCACATGATGAACGCATTTGACGACGAGCAGTGGATGCGCCACGCCTTCGCGCTGGCGGACCGGGCGGAGCGCGAATTCGATGAGATCCCGGTGGGGGCCGTACTCATCGGTGCCGACGGACAGGTGCTGGGCGAGGGCTGGAACCGCAACATCGCCGACCATGACCCCACGGCCCACGCCGAGATCGTCGCCATGCGCGAGGCGGGGCGGGGGCTGGGTAACCATCGCCTGGTGGGCTGCACCCTCTACGTGACGCTGGAGCCCTGCGCGATGTGCGCGATGGCGCTGGTGCACGCACGGGTCGCGCGCGTGGTGTATGGCGCTTCCGATCCGAAGACGGGCGCGTGCGGCAGCGTGTTCGACCTGATCGCCGATCCCCGGCACAACCATCGGGTCGAGGTCGTCGGGGGCGTGTTGGGCGACGAAGCCGGGCGCCGCCTGACCAACTACTTTCGCGCCAAGCGTGGCCGCCCCTTGGTCTAGCCGGTCGACGGGGGCGCCTTGCGCCTCACCTTGCGGTGGTCCATCTCTTCGTTGATGGCGGTCACCGCCAGCGTGGATTCGCGCGCCAGCAGCAGGCTGGCCGCCAGCATCGCGACAACGCCTACCGCGGCAAGCCAGGTGGGCACCGAGCCCAGCCGGTGCCCGGTGAATGTATCCACTGCGACCGCCAGGCTGGTGCCGACGAAGCAGCTGATGGCACCGTACAACAGCTGGCCCGCGCGCAGGATGATCAGGCTGCGCTGACGCTGCAGGGCGATGCGCTTCTCCAGCAGCGAGCGTTCCGACTCTTCTTCCACGTCCGCCAACTCGCGCAAGAGGGTGCGTGCGCGGTCGATGATGCGTGCCAGGCGGTTGTTGGCGGAAAGCAGCAGCGAGGCGGTCGCCGTCAGGAAGAACGCCGGGGCCAGCATCGCGGTGAGCACGGTGTGGTCGGTGGAAGGAGTCATGGGCCGGTCGAGGGGAGGGTCTGCGTTATGATGACATGATGCGGTTCGTCCGCATTCCCGGCGTGGATTCCCGGGCTCTTCTTCCGTCACGGACCGCTGCATGACCTCGCACAACGCGCATACCGACCGCCTGATCTGGATCGACCTGGAAATGACCGGGCTCGATACCGACCGCGATTCCATCCTCGAAATCGCCACGGTGGTCACCGATTCCAGGTTGAACGTGCTGGCCGAAGGGCCGGAATTCGCCATCGCCCACCCGGTGGCCGTGCTGGAGGCCATGGACGACTGGAACCGCAACCAGCATGGCAAGTCGGGCCTGTGGAAGCGGGTGGTGGAGAGCGGGGTGACGCTGGGCCAGGCCGAGGCGCAGACGGTCGCATTCCTCGCCGAATGGGTGCCGGCCGGCGCCTCGCCGATGTGCGGCAATTCGATCTGCCAGGACCGCCGTTTCCTGCACCGGCTGATGCCGCGGCTTGAGAAGTACTTCCACTACCGCAACCTGGATGTCAGCACCCTCAAGGAACTGGCCCGTCGCTGGGCGCCGCAGGTGCTGGAAGGCGTGCGCAAGCAGGCCAGCCACACCGCCCTGAGCGACGTGCGCGACTCGATCGAGGAACTGCGCCACTACCGCAGGCACATGGCGGCACTGGCCTGCGAGTGACGTAGCGTGCGCCGTGCGCACGACGATCTGAACCCCGGACCATGCGACGTGCGCAAGGCGCGCGCTACGCCGGCTTGGCCACGTCGCCGTCGTCGGCGACGCCCTTGGTGATGATGTCGGTCAGCGGCGTGCCGTCGCCGTTGTGGTGGTACACGTGCAGGTCGCGCTGCGGGTACGGGATGTTCAGGCCGTTGCCGATGATCTCGGTGCGCACGGCCTCGGTGAGATCGCTCCTGGTCTCGCCGAAATCCTTGGTCTTCGTCCAGGCGAGCAGGATGAGATCGACGCTGCTTTCGCTCAGCTTGCTGACGATCACGCTGGGCGCTGGCTCATCCAGCACCAGCGGGTGGTCGTTCGCCAGTTTCAGCAGGACGGCCTTGGCCTGCTTGAGGTCGTCGTCGTAGCCCACGCCCACGGGGATGTCGATCCGGCGGTACGGCTTGGCGGTGAAATTGATGATCGGTGCGGTGGTGATCAGGCTGTTCGGCAGCACGATCAGGCGGTTGTCTAACGTGCGCATCCGGGTCTGGAAAATGCGGACCTCCTCGATGATGCCCTCCAGTCCGGCCGCCTGCACGTAGTCGCCGTCGCGGAACGGACGCAGCACGATCAGCATCACGCCCGAGGCGATGTTGGACAGCGAATCCTTCAGGGCCAGGCCTACCGCCAGGCCGGCGGCGCCCAGCACGGCCAGCATCGAGGTCGGATTCACGCCCAGCGAGGTGAGCGCGGTGATGATCACCAGCACCATCATCGCGGCGTAGCTGGCGCGACGCAGGAAACCGCCCAGCGTGGCGTCCGCGTGGGTACGTCCCAGCACGCGTTCCAGGCCGGCGCTCAGGCGCTTGGCCAGCCACATGCCGACCAGGAAGATGACGACGGCGGCCAGCAGCTTCAGGCCCCAGGTCTCCAGCAACTGCAGCCAGTCGATGCCACGCAGTTCCTGCATGAAGGCGGCGGGCTCGGTGGGGATGTCGGGCAGGACGGGCGGAGTCTTGGCAGGGGTGGACATCGGGCTTCCGGAAATGAAGCACGCCCCGTCAGGGGCGTGCAGTGGCATGCGGCGATGGTAACCGCCTTCGCGTGAAGGCGGTTGCGTGCGACGTCAGCCGGCCTTGGTCTTCGCCAGGCGCAGCCAGGTGTCGACCACCGTATCGGGATTCAGCGACACCGATTCGATGCCCTCGGCCATCAGCCATTCCGCCAGGTCCGGGTGGTCGCTGGGGCCCTGGCCGCAGATGCCGATGTACTTGCCCTTGGCGCGCGCGGCCTTGATGGCCATCGACAGCATCTTCTTGACGGCCGGATTCCGTTCGTCGAACAGGTTGGCGACGATGGACGAGTCGCGGTCCAGTCCCAGGGTCAGCTGGGTCAGGTCGTTCGATCCGATCGAGAAGCCGTCGAAGATGTCGAGGAATTCCTCGGCGAGCAGCGCGTTCGACGGCACCTCGCACATCATGATGATCTTGAGTCCGTTCTCGCCCTGGCGCAGGCCGTGCTTGGCCAGCACGTCGATGACCTTGCGGCCTTCCTCCAGCGTGCGTACGAACGGGATCATCACCCACAGGTTGTCCAGCCCCATCTCGTCGCGCACGCGGCGCACGGCTTGGCATTCCAGCGCGAAGGCGGGTTCGAACGACGGGTCGACGTAGCGGCTGGCGCCGCGGAAGCCGATCATCGGGTTCTCTTCGTGCGGCTCATAGCGGCTGCCGCCGATCAGGTTGGCGTATTCGTTGGACTTGAAGTCCGACAGGCGCACGATGACGGGATTCGGTGCGACCGAAGCGGTGATGGTGGCGATGCCTTCGGCTAGGCGGTCCACATAGAAACTCACCGGATCGGCGTAGCCAGCGGTCTTGGCATCGATCTTCCTTCGGACGTCCGGCTCCTGGCGGTCGTACTCCAGCAAGGCGAGCGGATGCACGCCGATGTGGCTGGCGATGATCATTTCCAGGCGCGCCAGGCCGATGCCGGCATTGGGCAGCTGGCCGAAGTCGAACGCGCGCTCCGGGTTGGCCACGTTCATCATGATCTTCAGCGGCGCCGCCGGCATGGCGGCCAGATCGGTGGTGGTGCGCTCGAAGGGCAGGGCACCGGCATAGATGAAGCCGGTATCGCCTTCGGCGCAGCTCACGGTCACTTCGGTGCCGTCGGTGATGTGGTCCAGCGCGTTGCCGGTGCCGACGACGGCGGGCACGCCCAGTTCGCGCGCGATGATGGCGGCGTGGCAGGTACGGCCGCCGCGGTTGGTGACGATGGCGCTGGCGCGCTTCATCACCGGTTCCCAGTCGGGATCGGTCATGTCGGCCACCAGCACGTCGCCGGGCTGCACGCGGTTCATGTCGTCCAGCGAGCGCACCACGCGGGCCACGCCACTGCCGATCTTCTGGCCGATGGCACGGCCTTCGGCGACCACCTGGCCCCGCTTCTCCAGCGCATAGCGCTCGATCTGGGTGGCCTTGGCACGCGACTTCACCGTCTCCGGACGTGCCTGCACGATGAACAGCCTGCCCGTCACGCCATCCTTCGCCCATTCGATGTCCATGGGACGGCCGTAGTGCTGTTCGATGACCAGCGCCTGTTTCGCCAGTTCGTGCACGTCGGCATCGGTGATGGAGAACGTGTTGCGGAGTTCCGCGGGCGTGTCCTCGGTGCGCACGCGCTCGCCCGGCACGTCCGAATACACCATGCGCAGCGCCTTGCTGCCCAGCGAACGGCGCAGGATCGCCGGCTTGCCCTGCTTGAGGGTGGGCTTGTATACGTAGAACTCGTCCGGGTTCACCGCACCCTGCACGACCATCTCGCCAAGGCCGAAGCTGGAGGTGACGAACACCACGTCGCGGAAGCCGGATTCGGTGTCCAGCGTGAACAGCACGCCGGACGCGCCCACGCCCGAGCGCACCATCAGCTGCACGCCGGCGGACAGGAACACGTCCTCGTGCTTGAACCCGTGGTGCACGCGGTAGGCGATGGCGCGGTCGTTGTAGAGGCTGGCGAAGACTTCCTTGACCTTGTGCACGACATCGTCGGCACCGGTGACGTTGAGGAACGTCTCCTGCTGGCCGGCGAAGCTGGCATCGGGCAGGTCTTCGGCGGTCGCGGAGGAACGCACGGCCACGGCCACGTCGCCACCGCCGTTCTCGGCGCACAGCTTCGCGTAGGCGCTACGGATGTCGGCATCCAGATCAGGCTGCAGGGGCGCGTCGATCACCCAGCCGCGGATTTCCTTGCCGGCCGCGGTCAGGGCGGGCACGTCTTCCACGTCCAGCGTGGCCAGCTTGTCGAAGATGCGCTTGGAGAGGTCGTTGTGGGCGATGAACGCCTTGAACGCCTCGGCCGTGGTCGCATAGCCGCCGGGCACCGAGACGCCGAGGTTGGCCAGGTGGCCGATCATCTCGCCCAGCGACGAATTCTTGCCGCCCACGCGGGCCAGGTCGGCCAGGCGCAGCTCGTGCAGCCACAGGATGTTCTCGTTCAAGCGCATTGCTCCGAAATGGACCGCACCGCGCCGAGGACCGCCGGCGTGGGGCCGTGTCTAGGGGGAAGAAGCGATATGATGCAGTGCATACCAATTGCAGACAAGCTTGATTTGACAGGGGTTTCCATGGTGAAGCAGGGGGAAAGTGGCCATGTCTGAACTGCGTCCGGTGTTCTATGTGTCCGATGGCACCGGTATCACGGCCGAGACCATCGGCCACAGCTTGCTGACCCAGTTCGCGGGAATGCGGTTCCAGACCGACCGGCTGTCCTTCGTGGACGACGAAGAGAAAGCCCGGGACGCCGCGGACCGCATCCGTCGCACCGGCGAGCGGCTGGGCGCGCGCCCGATCGTGGTGAGCTCCTGCGTGGATCCGACCTTGAGCGCCCTGATCGCCGAGAGCGGTGCGCTGGTGCTGGACGTGTTCGCGCCCTTCATCGAGCCGCTGGAGCGCGAACTGGGCGAGCAGCGCCAGTCGCGCGTGGGCCAGGCGCATGGTCTGGTCGACTTCGAGACCTACCACCGCCGGATCAACGCGATGAACTTCGCGCTGACCCACGACGATGGCATGGCGGTGAGTTACGACGAGGCCGACGTGATCTTGGTGGCGGTGTCGCGCGCCGGCAAGACGCCTACCTGCGTCTACCTCGCTTTGCACTACGGCATCCGCGCAGCCAACTATCCGCTGACCGATGGCGACCTGGAGACCGATCGGCTACCGGCTCGGCTGCGTCCCTACCGGCGAAAGCTGTTCGCGTTGACCATCGATCCGGAGCGCCTGCACCAGATCCGGCAGGAACGCCGGCCGAACTCCAGCTACGCGAAGATGGAAACCTGTAGGCGCGAAGTGGCCGCGGCCGAGGCGATGTTTCAGGTGGAACGCCTGCCCACGCTCAGCACTACCAACAAGTCCATCGAGGAGATCTCGAGCAAGGTCCTCTCCACGCTGGGCCTGCAGCGCGAGATGTACTGAGCGAGGAGGGTGCGGCGCAGGCCCGGAAATCCACGGGCGGCAGATCCTTAACTTAGGCCGCACGATGCTGCGCGTCAATGCTGCCGCGCAGGGAATTCCGCGTGTAGGATCGGGCCATGTCCCAGGCCCTCGCACGCACCGCACGCATTCCCCGGCTGAGCCGTTTCGGCTGGCTGATGGCGCTGTATGCGGAGAACCATGCGCGGCTCTCGCGCCTGTTCGCGCCCGAGCACCTGCAGGCGGGCAGTTACCTGTCCAGCGTCGGCGACGGGCTGGACCTGCGCCTGGACGTGATCGAGACGCACCGCTACACGGTGGAACTGCGGCTGACCTACGACCTGTGCGACCCGCTCACCGGCGAGCCCGACCCCTCGGCCTTCGTGCGGCTCTACCGCGACGCGCACCAGGCCGAAGCCACGCACTGCTATGTGGGCCGTCGCTGGCAGGACGTCATCGGCCTGTATCCGCCGCCGGCCGAGGTCATCAGCCATCGCATGCGGATGAATACCTTTCTCGGCAAATGGCTGGAGTACCTGGCCGAGCAGGGGCATGGCGTGGCGACCCTGCATCCGGCCGGATTCGTGCGCGACGTCGCCTGATTCCGCGCGCAGTCCGACCGCTCAGGCCACGCGCACGAAGCGGATGGCATTGAGCCGGCGCAGGCCGTTGCGGGCGTCGCGGCTCATGTTCATCACGTCGATCGCACCCTGTGTTTCCAGTTCCAGCAGCCGCTGTGCGACCGCATCGAAGGCCGCCTCATCCAGCCCCAGCGAGCCCGCCGTCCATCGCGTATCGCGATGGAGCGGCAGTTGCGAGATGAGTTCGTCGGCGAGGGCATCGTGCGTCATGACGGCAGCTCCACGAAGGGGAACCAGCTTCGACCACACCATCTGTTGGCATGCGCGACCGCGCGGGTCGGCATGGGCTGCCCAAGGTTCTACGCGGGAGGTGGTGAGATTCTTGTAAATGCCTGCGAAAGCAGGGTTACGAATGTGCGAGGCAAAAAAAGAGGCCCGGTTTCCCGGGCCTTCAAGATAAGTGGCGTCCCCACGGGGATTCGAACCCCGGTCGCTACCGTGAAAGGGTAATGTCCTAGGCCTCTAGACGATGGGGACACACGAAAGTGTTGCCAGATTTTCTTTCCGGACGGCCTATTGTCCGGAAGTTGGTGGAGCCAGGCGGGATCGAACCGCCGACCTCCTGCATGCCATGCAGGCGCTCTCCCAGCTGAGCTATGGCCCCACGTGCTGGCAGGAGCGAAATAATAGCCAGCCTCTTTCCGATGCGCAAGCATCCGTTACGAAAATTTTTACGACTGGCGAACATCCGGGCATGCGGGTGAAATAGCGCGCACGGAATTCGACGGAGCGGTGCGCGCGGGATGATCGGCTTTTCAGTCAAGCAATGGGCCGCATGGGCGCCGGGTCTGGTGGATCGGGATGCATGGCGCGCATGGGCCTCGGCGCCGTGGGTACCCTCGGGGACCGAAACGCCTGCCCTGCAGGAGGTTCCCGCCATGCAACGGCGCCGCATCGAGCGGCTGGGGCGCATGGCCATCCAGACAGCCTGCTGGTGCCAGGAGGCCGAAGAGAGCGGGGTGCCGCTGGTGTTCGCCTCGCGGCATGGCGACGTGGCGCGCTCCATGGAGCTGCTGGAAGCGCTTGCCGCGGACGAGCCCCCATCGCCCACCACGTTCGGGCTGTCTGTACACAACGCCATCGCCGCGCTCTATTCGATCCTGCGCCGGGACCGCGGCAACTACGTGGCGGTGGCAGGTGGCAGGGCGACGGTGGAGACAGCCTGCATCGAGGCCGCCGCTCTGCTGGCCGATGGCGCGCCGGAAGTGCTGCTGGTGGTCTACGACGCACCCTTGCCTGCCGTGTACGCGGACTTTGCCGACGAGCCGGACGCAGGCTTCGCATGGTGCTGGCGCGTGGGTCCACTGGGCGCGGAGGGGGATGTGGTCGCGCTGGGGTGGAATGACGAAGGCGGGGCGGACGACGCCCCTGCGGCATTGCCTCACGCACTGGATGTGCTGCGCTTCCTGCTGTCGGGCGATCCCTCCCTGCAGTGGCGGGGCGACGGCACCGCCTGGCACTGGCGGCGGAATGCGTGAGCGCATCCACCATGCGTGGCGGGTCGCGGGCACCGGGCTGAGTTTCCTGGCCTTCGGGCTGGGCGGCCTGTTCCTGGGCCTTTGCGTGCTGCCGCCCATGCTGTGGCTGGTGCGCGACCCGGAGCGCCGTCGGCGCTGGGCACGGCGGATCGTGCAGCGCAGCTTCGCCGCGCACGTGGAACTGATGCGGCGGCTGGGAGTGATGACCTACGAGATCCGCGGCCGCGAGCGGTTGGCGCGCGACGGCCTGCTGGTGCTGGCGAACCATCCCACCCTGATCGATGTGGTCCTGCTGGTTTCGCTGCTGCCCAACGCGGACTGCGTGGTCAAGTCGGCGGTCGCGCGCAATCCGTTTATGCGGGGGCCGGTCCGGGCCGCAGGTTACGTATCCAACGACGATGGTGCAGGGCTGGTGGAGGACTGCATCGCCGCCGTGCGCGCAGGAGGCGCGCTGGTGATCTTTCCCGAGGGTACGCGGACCACGCCGGGCCAGCCGCTGCGGTTGCAGCGCGGCGCCGCCAACATCGCCGTGCGCGGCGCGCTGAACATCACGCCGGTGCGGATCACGTGTTCGCCGCCGACGCTGGGGAAAGGGGATAAGTGGTATCGTGTGCCGCCGACGCGGTTCCATATGGTGATCGATGTTCAGGAAGACCTGCCGATCGCCCCGTTCCTGAACGGAACGGAGGGGGCGGATCCGTCGGCGGGGGGAGAGGCGCTGGCAGCCCGGCGGCTCACGGAACATCTGGCCAACTACTTTGCGGGAGATCCATCGCGTGCAGGCACTTGAGCACGAGATCAAGGAATTGATCATTTCGTCGCTGTCGCTGGAGGACATTTCCCCGGACGACATCGACACCGGCGCGCCGCTCTTCGTGGAGGGGCTCGGTCTGGATTCCATCGATGCCCTGGAACTGGGGCTGGCGCTGCAGAAGCGCTACGGAGTGGCGCTTTCCGCGGATTCGCAGGAAACCCGTCGGCATTTCGCCAGCGTGCGCGCATTGGCCGATTTCGTCGCCTCGCAGGGCAAGGCCTGAACAGGGACGGCAGGACTGGCAAGATGACCAAGAACGAACTTTTCGACCGGATCGTCACGATCCTACATGACAGCTTCGAGATCGAGCCCGCGCGGATCACGCCCGAGGCCCGGCTCTACGACGACCTGGACATCGACAGCATCGATGCTGTGGACCTGATCGTGCAGCTCAAGCCCTTGCTGGGGCGCAGCCTGCAGCCGGATGCGTTCAAGTCGGTACGCACGGTGCAGGACATCGTGGACGTGCTGTACGGCCTGATCCGCGACCAAGCCGCCTGAGCGCAGGTCGCTCTCCCGTGTCCAGGATAGGCGCGGCCATGTTCGTGGCGTTGTCGGTGGCGTACCCGCTGATGGTGTACTGGGCCATGGGGCGGTTCGAGCCCCGCTGGCTGGCGGTACTGCTGCTGGCGCTGGCGCTGCTGCGTGCGCTCGCGACCCGCCAGGCGGTGTGGCTGGTCGCGGCCGCCGGCGCGGCCGTGCTGGCCGCGCTGGCGACGGTGTTCAATCAGGCGCTGCCGTTGAAGCTGTATCCGGCGTTGATCAATGCGGTGCTGCTGGTCGTGTTCGCGGCCAGCCTGGCGTTCCCACCGACGGCGGTGGAGCGCATCGCGCGACTGAGCGAACCCGACTTGCCGCCGTCCGGCGTGGCTTACACGCGCCGGGTCACCCAGGTGTGGTGCGGCTTCTTCGTCCTGAACGGCGCGCTGGCGCTGGCGACGGCGTTGTGGATGTCCGACCGCGCGTGGGCGCTGTACAACGGCCTGATCGCCTACGGGCTGATCGGCCTGCTGTTCGGCGTGGAGTGGCTGGTGCGGCAGCGGGTCAGGGCGGGGCACCGTCATGGCTGACTGGCGCAGTCTGGCCGAGGTGGCGGTGCTGCCTGAGCCCGGTCGTGCGTTCACGGCGGCCGGTCGGGATTCCCGCGACCATGCGCACTTCCATCGCGACGTGCTGCGGTGGCGTACTGCATTCGCTGCGTCGCCGGCGCACGCGTGGGCACTCCACTTCGAAGACGCGGCATGCTTTGCTGCGGCCCTGTACGGCGCCTGGCACGCGGGCAAGACCGTGGTGCTGCCCGGCGATGCGCTGGCCGGGACGCAGGCGCGTTTGCAGGGGCGGGTGGACGGTTTCGCAGGCGATTGGCCGCAGGCCACGCTGGCGGCGCCCGCCGACGAAGTGTCCGCTACCCCGCTGCGACCGCTCGATGCGGAGGCGGCGCGGCTGGTCGTGTTCACCTCGGGCAGCACGGGCGAACCGGTCGCGATCGAGAAACGGTTGCGGCAGCTCGATGCCGAGGTGCACGCGCTGGAAGCTGTGCTCGGTACGGGCCTGGAGGGCGCGACCGTACATGGGACCGTCTCCCACCAGCATATCTACGGCCTGTTGTTCCGGGTGCTGTGGCCGCTGTCCGCCGGCCGCGCGATCGTCCCGCGCGCCTTCTTTCCGGAAGACCTGCTGGCCGCGATGGACGGGCAGGACGCGGTACTGGTGGCCAGTCCGGCCCATCTCAAGCGCCTGCCGGCGCAGTTGGGCTGGGCGTCGCTGCATGGACGGCTGCGCGCGGTGTTCTCCTCGGGCGGGGTCTTGCCCGCCGAAGCCGCGCATGAGGTATCGCGCCTGCTGGGTGTGTCGCCGACGGAGATCCTGGGCAGCAGCGAGACCGGCGGCATCGCCTGGCGGCGCTGGCGCGAAGAGCAGCCGGCATGGCGGGCGCTGCCCGGCGTGGAGTGGCGCGTGCAGGAGGGCGTGCTCGAAGTGCATTCGCCGCACCTCTCCGATGCCGCGTGGTGGCGCAGCCAGGACCGCGCGGAGCCGGACGGCTGCGGGGGGTTCCGTCTGCTGGGTCGTGCGGACCGCATCGTGAAGGTGGAAGAGCGACGCGTGTCGCTGTATGCGCTGGAACGGCAGGTCCGGGCGCATCCCGCGGTCGGGGACGTGCGGGTGCTGTTGCTGGGCGGAAGCCGCAGTACGTTGGCGGCCGTGGTCGCGATGGCCAGCGGCCTGCCCGTACCCGAGGACGCGGCGGCGCGCCGTGCCCTGTCGCAGGCACTGTCGCGGCATCTGGCTGCCAGCCAGGATGCGGTGACGCGTCCGCGACGGTGGCGGTTCGTGTCCGCGTTGCCGGCGAATGCGCAGGGCAAGGTGACCGAAGCGGCGCTGACCGCCCTGTTCCGTCCCGAGCGCCCGACGGCGACGTGGACGCTGCGCACGCCGACGCAGGCGCGGGTCGAACTGCCGCTGGATGCGTCGCTGGCCGTGTTCGATGGCCATTTCCCGCAGGCCGCGATCCTGCCCGGCGTGGCGCAGCTGGACTGGGCGGTCCAGCTTGCGCGCGAGGCGTTCCCCATTCCATCGCGCTTCCTGCGCATGGAGGCGCTGAAATTCCAGCGCGTGGCACGTCCGGGCGACACGATCCATCTGGAACTTGAGTGGCAGGCCGAGCGTTGCACGCTGCAGTTCCGCTATACATCCGTACACGGTCCGCACGCCAGCGGCCGGGTGGTGTTCGACCATGGCGAGTGAGCAGGCGCCGGCCCGGCCCGGTTTCAATCCGCTGGTGGTGATCCCCGTATTCGATCACGAGCACGCCATCGCCACGATGGTCGAGGGCGTGCTGGCCTCCGACGTGTCATGCCTGCTGGTGGACGATGGTTCGGGCGTCGCCTGCGCGCGCGAACTGGACCGGCTGGCGGCGCTGCATGCACCGCGTGTGGGGCTGCTGCGGTTGCCGGTGAACCAGGGCAAGGGCGGCGCGGTGCTGGCCGGATTCCGGCAGGCGGGCGGCGAGGGCTACTCCCATGTGCTGCAGATCGATGCGGACGGACAGCACGATCCGGCCGACATCCCGCGTTTCCTCGCGCTGGCGCGGGCGCATCCGGACGATGTGGTCTGCGGGGTGCCGCTCTACGACGCCAGCGTACCGAAGGGCAGGCTGTACGGCCGCTACCTCACCCATGTCTGGGTATGGATCAACACCCTGTCGTTCGCGATCCGCGATTCGATGTGCGGCTTCCGCGTGTATCCGCTGCCGCCGGTGCTGCGGCTGATGGACGAGGAGACCATCGGCCTTCGCATGGACTTCGACGTGGAGGTCCTGGTGCGGCTGTTCTGGCGCGGCATCGTCGTCCACAACCTGCCCACGCGCGTGACGTACCCGCTGGACGGGGTTTCCCACTTCGATGTCTGGCGCGATAACGTCCGCATCAGCCGCATGCACGCGCGCCTGTTCTTCGGCATGCTGCGCCGTCTGCCGCGACTGCTGGTGCGCCGTGCGGCGGTGGCGTCGTGAGCGGTCGCGGCCAGCATTGGGCCGAGATCGGCGAATCCACCTCGGTCGGCGGCATCCTGCTGCTGTGCGCGGTGCATCGCTGGCTGGGACGCTGGCCCTTTCGCGTCTGCGTGTATCCGGTGGTGCTGGTCCACTGGCTGCTCAATGGCACTGCGCGGCGCGCCTCGTTGCAGTACCTGCGACGCGCCCACGCGCACCTGGGCGTGCCGGCGGAGGCGCCGGGCATGCGGCACAGCCTGCATCACTTCGCCATGTTCGCCGAGACGCTGCTGGACAAGATCCTGGCGCTGGGCCAGCGCTATCCGGTCGACCGCGTGCGCATGCACCGCGAGGGCGTGCTGGCGCGGGTCAGGTCGGGGCAGGGCGGATTGATCGTCACCGGACACCTGGGCTGTCTTGAACTGTGCCAGGTGATGGCCGAACAGGTCCCAGGGCTGCGTCTGACCGCGCTGGTGCATACAGCGCATGCCGAGCGCTTCAACCGCATGATGCGCCGCCTCGACGCGACGACCCGGGTCGAACTGCTGCAGGTCACCGACCTGGGGCCGGCCGACGCGGTGAAGCTGGCCGAGCGCGTGGCCCGTGGCGAGTTCGTCGCCATTGCCGGCGACCGCGTGCCCCTGCGTGGCGGCCGCACGGTGAACGCGCCGTTCCTGGGCCGCCCGGCGCCGTTTCCCATCGGGGCCTATGTGCTGGGCGCCGCGCTGAAATGCCCGGTGTTCACCATGGCCTGCACGCACGAGGGCGATGGTTACAGCGTGCGCATGGACGCCTTCGCCGAACGCATCGAACTGCCGCGCGGCTCGCGCGACGCCGCGCTGGCCGGCTACGCTTCGCAGTTCGCGGCGTGGCTGGAACGGCAGGTCCGCCTGTCGCCTTATGACTGGTTCAACTTCTACCCCTTCTGGGATCAGGTAACGCATGACGCCCGCAATGAGTGAATCCGCAGCGCCGGTCTTCGGCGACGCACCGCTGCGCATCGAGGACGTGGTGGCGCTGTCGCGCCGGCAGGTGCCCGCAGTGCTCTCGAGGGATCCCGGTTTCCGCGCACGCATCGCGCGCGGGGCGGACTTCCTCAGCCGGTTGCTGGAGGAGGAGGGCGTCATCTATGGCGTGACCACCGGCTACGGCGATTCGTGCACGGTCAACATCCCGCCCGCGCTGGTGGCGGAACTGCCGCACCACCTTTACACGTACCACGGCTGCGGGCTGGGCCGCTTCCTGGACGAGGCCGAGACGCGCGCGGTACTCGCCGCGCGCCTGGCGTCGCTGGTGCGCGGCATGTCCGGCGTCAGCCTGCCGTTGCTGGAAGGGCTGGAAACCCTGCTGCGCCACGATGTGCTGCCCCTGATTCCGGCCGAGGGTTCGGTCGGCGCCAGCGGCGACCTGACGCCGCTGTCGTACGTGGCGGCCGTGCTGTGCGGCGAACGCGAAGTCATGCACGGGGGCCGGCGGCGCCCCGCGGGCGAGGCGCTGTCCGAGATCGGCATGACGCCGCTGACGCTGCGCCCCAAGGAAGGCCTGGCCATCATGAATGGCACCGCGGTGATGACGGCGCTGGCCTGCCTGGCGTTCCACCGCGCGGAGTACCTGTCGCGGCTCGCCACCCGGCTGACGGCGTTCAACGTGCTGGCCAGCAACGGCAATGCCCACCATTTCGATGCGGTGCTGTTCGCCGCCAAGCCGCATCCCGGCCAGTCGCGCGTGGCGCAGCGCCTGCGCGAGGACCTGCACAGCGACCGTCCGCCGCGCAACGAGCAGCGGCTGCAGGACCGGTACTCGCTGCGCTGCGCACCGCATGTGATCGGCGTGCTGGAAGACGCGCTGCCGTTCCTGCGCCAGCTGATCGAGACCGAACTCAACAGCGCCAACGACAATCCGCTGATCGACCCGGAACGCGAACAGATCCTGCATGGCGGCCATTTCTACGGCGGGCATATCGCGTTCGCGATGGATTCGCTGAAGAACACGGTGGCCAACGTGGCCGACCTGCTGGACCGCCAGCTCGCGCTGATTGTCGATGCCCGCTACAACCATGGCCTTCCCGCCAACCTGTCCGGCGCCACCGGGTCGCGCGCGGCGATCAACCATGGCCTCAAGGCCCTGCAGATCAGCGTGTCGGCGTGGACGGCCGAAGCGTTGAAGCTGACCATGCCCGCGTCGGTGTTCTCCCGCTCAACCGAATGCCATAACCAGGACAAGGTCAGCATGGGCACCATCGCCGCGCGCGACTGCCTGCGGGTGATCGAACTGACCGAGCAGGTGGTCGCCGGCATGCTGATCGCCGCGCGCCAGGCCCTGGCCCTGCGCCAGCGCGTCGGCCTGCCGTCCACACTGGGCGAGGGTCCGGCGGCGATGTACGCCGACCTGCAGGCGCGCATCGCGCTGGTCGAGGAAGACCGGGCACTGGACGGCGAACTGCGCCGGTTGCTGGCCGACATCCGCGACGAACGCTGGGCCGTCTATGCGGTCTGAACAGCGCGACGACTTCGCCATCGAGGTCGCATTGAGCCCTGCCTTCCACGACTGCGACGCCATGCAGGTGGTCTGGCACGGGCACTACTTCAAGTACCTGGAGATCGCCCGGTGCGCGCTGCTGCAGCGCTTCGATTACGACTACCCGCAGATGCATGCGTCCGGCTACATGTGGCCGATCGTCGATACGCGGGTGAAGTACATCCGGCCGCTGCGGTACGCGCAGCCCCTGGTCGTGGCGGCCCGCATCAGCGAGTGGGAGAACCGCTTGAGGATGGACTACGAAATCCGCGATGCCGCCAGCGGCGAGGTGCTGACGCGCGCGCATACGATCCAGGTGGCGGTCGACGCCGCTTCAGGCGAGATGCTGTACCTGTGTCCGCCCGTGCTCTGGGAGCGGTTGGGAGTTCCTGCGCCATGACGTTCGTCCGTGACCTGCTGGTCGTCCTTGCCCTGGCCTTGGCTTGGGCCGCTCCGCTTTCTCCGGCCGTGGCGGCGGAGCCGCTGGCCCGGGTGCGCGCGCAGGTGGCCCAAGTGCCGCTGCTGCGCGGTGAATTCAGGCAGGAGAAACAGGTCGCGGGCTTCAGGAATCCGCTGCGCTCCAGCGGGCGTTTCCTGCTGGCGCGCGACAAGGGCGTGGTGTGGACGACGCTGGCGCCGTTTCCCTCGGAGACGGTCATCACCCAGGACCGCATCCTGAGCCGCCAACGCGACGGCAGTCGCCGCGTGGAGGTGGACGGGCGCCAGCAGCCGGGCCTGCGCAGCATCAACGCCATGATGTTCGCGTTGATGAGCGGCGATACGAGGGCGCTCACCGCCGCCTTCGACGTGAAGGAAGAGACCGGCGACGGCAAGGGCTGGCGGATGACGCTGTCGCCACGTTCGCGTCAGCTGGCGCAGGCGTTCACGTCGGTGCGGCTGGCGGGCGACCGCTACGTGCGCGACGTGGAGCTGCGCGAAGCCAACGGCGATGTCACCCGCCTGCATTTCGAGGCCATGACCGAGACGCCGGCCACCCTGACGCGCGACGAGGCCGCCCGGTTTGACTGAGCCGCACGCATCGCGGGGGGCGGAGGGCAGGCTGCGCGGCTGGCGCTGGCTGGCGCTGGCGTGGCTGCTGGTGCTCGTGGCCGTGGCCTGGCATCACGTGCGCTTCTGGCAGGCCCCGCGCATCGACAGCGACATCCTGGCGCTGCTGCCGATGGATGCCGGCGATCCTGCGGTCGCCGACGCCACCCGGCGGATCGCCGGCAACAGTGCGCGCGACGTGGTGGTGATGCTCGGCGCTGTCGATGCGGAAGCGGCGCTGCGCGCCCGTGACGCGTTCGAGGCCGCGGTGCGGGCATCGACCGGCGATAGCGCGGGCCTGCTGGTGGCGGAGCGCTCGCCCGAGAACTGGTTCGCCCAGGCGCGCGCAGCGCTGGCGTCGTATCGCGATCGCCTGCTGACGGAAGCGCAGCGCCGCCAGTTGGAGCAGACCCCGGCCGATGCGCTGGCCGAATCGGCGCTCGCCGCCCTGTACGGCCCCATGGGGGCGCCGCGGCTGACCGAGTGGCGCGACGATCCCCTCGGCCTGTGGCCGCACTGGTGGCAGGCCCAGGTGGCCGCCTCGGGCATGGCGCTGGATGCCGACGGCCTGCTGCAGGCCGACGGGCGCCATTGGGCGGTGCTGCGTTTCGCGCTGCGCGACTCCGCGTTCAAGCTGGATGGGCAACGGCGGCTGCAGGACCTGCTGGACGCCGCCTCAGACGCGGCCACCACCGCCGCGCCGGGACTGCGCGTCCTGAAGGCCGGCGTGCCGTTGCATGCCGAGTCCGCCGCGGTCCAGGCCAGCCGCGAGGTCAACACCATCGGCTGGGGTTCGTTGGCCGCCGTACTGCTGCTGGTGTGGCTGGCGTTCCGTTCGTTCCGGCCGCTGCTGCTGGTCGCGCTGTCCCTGCTGGTCGGGTGCGCGGTCGCCCTGACCGCCACCGTGCTGGTGTTCGGCAAGATCCACCTGCTGACGCTGATTTTCGGCGCCAGCCTGGTGGGGGTGGCCGAGGACTACGGCATCCACTGGTTCGCCTCGCGCCAGGGCGTGGCGGCCGCGCGCCGCTGGTCGCTGTTGCGGCAGTTGCTGCCGGGCCTGTGGCTGGCGTTGCTGACCAGCGCGCTGGCGTACCTGGCGCTGGGGCTGGCGCCTTTCCCCGGACTGCGCCAGATGGCGCTGTTCTCGGTGGTCGGACTGTCGGCGGCCTTCCTGACGGTGATCTTCCTGTTCCCTTGGCTCGATGGCGGTCAGGTGCGCACGACCGGCTTCTCGCGGTGGCTGGGCGGCACGCTGGCGCGCTGGCCTCGTCTGGCGACGCGTCGCGGGGGCATCGCACTCGCCGTCGTGGTGCTGCTGGTCGCCGTGCCGGGACTGATGCGCGTGCAGGGGAACGACGACCTGCGCAGCCTGCAATCGTCGCCCGCAGAACTGATCGCCCAGCAACGCGAGGTGGGCCGGCTGCTGGGCATGCCCAGTCCGGCGCAGTTCTTCCTGGTGCAGGGCCGCGATGCCGAACAGGTCCTGCAGCGCGAGGAGCGGCTGGTCGCTAGGCTGCGCGACATCGAGGCCGACGGGTCCGTCGGCGGCCATCGCGCCCTGAGCGACTGGCTGCCATCGCAGCGCCGACAGGACGCAGACGCTGCGTTGACGTCGCGCGTCGAACGGCATGTGCTCGCACGCCTGTCGACCGTCACCGGCGAGACGTTGGCACGTGGCGAATTCGCGGCATCCGCGCTGGACATCGATGCCTTCCTGGCGTCGCCAGCGTCGCTGCCCGTGCGCTCCCTGTGGCTGGGGAAGGTGGGGCAGGGCGTGGCCTCGGTGGTGATGGTCAACGACCTGTCGCGACCCGACGCGCTGGCTGTCTTCGCCGCCCAGGCCAAGGGGCTCGACGGCGTGCGCTGGGTCGACCGCACCGCCGACATTTCACGCCTGCTGGCGTACTACCGCCACATGATGTCCTGGTTGCTGCTGGCCGGCGTGGCGGTCGTGTTCGTCGTGCTGGCGATCCGCTATCGCACGCAAGCCTGGCGTGTCATCACGCCGACCCTGCTGGCCGGCCTGCTGACCGTCGCGCTGCTGGGCTGGCTGGGTCAGCCGCTGCAGCTGTTCAACGTGCTGGCGCTGATGCTGCTGCTGGGCATGGGCATCGACTACGGCATCTTCCTGGTCGAGCACCGCGGCGACGCCAGCGCGTGGCTCGCGGTCTGTGTGGGTGCCGCGAGCACGTGGCTCTCGTTCGGCCTGCTGGGCCTGTCGGCCACGCCCGCGCTGCGCGCCTTCGGGCTGACCCTGCTGTTCGGCATCGGCCTGGTCTGGCTGCTGTCGCCCCTGTTCCGGCCGGCGCCGGACGATTCTTCCCTGCAAGGACACCCCTCCGAATGAAAATGGAACGCACCGACATCCTGATCATTGGCGCCGGCCCCGCCGGTTCCGTGGCCGCGGCGATGCTGCGCCAGCAGGGCCGGAAGGTCCTGATCGTCGAGCGCGAGCAGTTCCCGCGCTTCTCCATCGGCGAAAGCCTGCTGCCGCAGAGCATGGAATACATCCAGGCGGCCGGCCTGCTGCAGGACGTGGTGGAAGCCGGCTTCCAGTACAAGAACGGTGCCGCGTTCGTGCGCGGCGAACGCACCACCGAATTCGATTTCCGCGACAAGTTCTCGCCGGGCTGGGGCACCACGTACCAGGTGCAGCGCGCCGATTTCGACCATGTGCTGGCCAAGGGTGCCGAGCGAATGGGGGCGGAGGTGCGGTACCGTCATGAAGTGCTTTCCGCCGAGCCTGGCGAGACGCCACGCGTCACCGTGCGTTCGCCGGAAGGCGAGGAGTACGCCATCGAAGCGGACTTCATGCTGGACGCCAGCGGCTTCGGGCGCCTGCTGCCGCGCCTGCTGAAACTGGAGTCGCCTTCCAACTTCCCGGTGCGCGGCGCCATCTTCACCCACGTGCGCGACCACATTGCGCACGATGCGGGCTTCGACCGCAACAAGATCCTGATCACCACGCATCCCGAGCACGTGGACGTGTGGTACTGGACCATTCCGTTCTCCAACGGCTGCTGCTCGCTGGGCGTGGTCGCGGAAACGGCATTCCTCGACCGTTACCAGGGCACCGAACTGGAGCGCCTGCAGGCCATCGTCGGCGAAGACCCCAACCTCACCCGCCTGCTGAAGAATGCGGAGTGGGCCGTGCTGCCGGTGCGGCAGATCACCGGGTACTCGGCGAACGTGTCCTCGCTGTGGGGGTCGGGCTATGCGCTGCTCGGCAATGCGGGCGAGTTCCTAGATCCCGTGTTCTCCTCCGGCGTCACCATCGCGTTCAAGTCGGCGCAGCTGGCCAGCGAATGCCTGCGCCGCCGCTACGCCGGCGAGGCGGTGGACTGGGAAGCCGACTTCGCGGCGCCCCTGCGCGGCGGCGTGCAGACGTTCCGCCGGTTCGTGGAATCATGGTACGCCGGCGGCTTCCAGCGGATCATCTTCCATCCGGATCCGCAGCCGGACATCCGCCGCATGATCTGTTCCATCCTCGCCGGCTACGCGTGGGACAGGAAGAATCCCTACGTCGCCGACACGCAGCGTCGCCTGCAGGTGCTGGAGCAGCTGTGCACCGGCTGATCGCGCTGCTGCTGTCCAGCCTGCTGCTGGCCGCGTGCGCAACGCGCCCCGTCGCGCCCGCGGTGGAACTGCCGGCGTTGCGGCTGGCGCCGGCCGCGCTGGGCCATGAACTGGCCGTGCAACAGCGGCTGGTGTTCCGCTTCGGTACGCAGGTGCGCGAACTGGATGCGCTGCTCGAAGTCGACGCTGCCGAGGTGCGCCTGGCGGTGCAGGCCATGGGCCGCACCGGCGTGCGCCTGCAGTGGGACGGCCAGAGCCTGATGGAGCAGCGTGCCGCCTGGCTGCCGGACGCCGTGCGCAGCGAGCGGGTGCTCGACGATGTGCAGTTCAGCCTGTGGCCCGCGGACGCCGTGCGTGCCGTGTTGCCTGCCGGATGGGAGCTGCACGAGGCGGGCGACGTGCGCGAGCTGAGGCGGGATGGTCGTGCGTGGCTGGTGCGCGAACGCACAAGTGCGACAACGTTGCACGTCCGCAACCGCGCCGATGGCTATGATCTGACCATCGAATCGGTGGCCGGTGGAGCGCCCAGTCCGTGAAAGGCGACGCCATCTTCCTGAACGATCTCGGCCTGGTGTGTGCGCTCGGCCATGGCACCGCGGCGATACGCGAGGCGGTGTTCCGCGACGATGCCCCCACCGGCGTGGCGATGAACGAGACGCTGCTGCCGGGTCACCGCCTGGCACTGGGCGCCGTATCCGGTCCGTTGCCATCGCTCGACCATCACCCGGTGCCGTTGCACGGACGCAACAACGCGCTGCTGCGCGCAGCCTACCTGCAGATCCACGGCCAGGTCCGACAGGCCATCGAACGCTACGGTCCGTCGCGGGTGGCGGTGGTGGTGGGCACCAGCACCTCGGGCATCGGCGAGGCGGAGCAGGCGATGGCGATGTGGCGCCGGCAGGGCCGCTGGGCGGAAGGCTTCCACTACGTGCAGCAGGAGATCGGTGCGCCGTCGCGGTTCCTCGCCGCCGAATCCGGCGCGCGCGGCCCCGCCTGGACCATCTCCACCGCCTGCTCGTCCAGCGCCAAGGCGATGGCGTCGGCGGCACGGCTGCTGCGCACCGGGCTGGTGGATGCGGTCATCACCGGCGGCGCGGATTCGCTGTGCCAGTTCACCGTGCGCGGCTTCATGGCGCTGGAATCGGTGGCCAGCGAGCGCTGCAATCCGTTCTCGGCACACCGCCATGGCATCAACATCGGCGAGGGCGCCGCCCTGTTCCTGATGACGCGCGAACCGGGACCGGTGCGGCTGGCAGGTTGGGGCGAAACCTCCGATGCCCACCACGTGTCGGCACCGGAACCGGAAGGCCATGGCGCCATCGCCGCCATCGGCCACGCGCTGGCGCGGGCAGGCCTGACAGCGGCCGACATCGACTACGTGAACCTGCACGGCACCGCCACGCCGCAGAACGATGCGATGGAAAGCCGCGCGGTCAGTTCGGCGCTCGGTACCGATGTGCCGGTGAGTTCCACCAAGCCGCTGACGGGCCACACGCTGGGTGCCGCGGGCGCGGTCGAGGCCGGCCTGTGCTGGCTGGCGATGGTCGACAATCCCGGCCACCGGCTGCCGCCGCACTGGTGGGATGGCGAGCCTGACCCGGCGTTGCCGGCGCTCGCCTTCGTGCCTCCCGGTGCCACCGCCGCACGGCCGCTGCGCCACGTGCTCAGCCAGTCGTTCGCGTTCGGCGGCAGCAATGCCGTGCTGGTGTTCGGGGAGGGGTGATGCACGATCTGTACGACATTGAACGGGTGGTGCCGCACCGCGGCACCATGCGCCTGGTCGACCGGCTGGTGGCCTGGGACGAGGACAGCGTGGCGGTCGAGCTGCGCGTGCCTCACGAAGGACCGTTCAGTCATGCCGAAGGCGTTCCGGCCTGGGTGGGCGTGGAATACATGGCCCAGGCCATCGCCGCCTGGGCGGGATGCCGTGCGCGCAGCGCGGGCCGCGAGCCGTCGATCGGCTTCCTGCTGGGCACGCGCCGCTACGAGAGCCGGGTGACGTGGTTCGTGGCGGGCGCATTACTTCGGGTGGAGGCGACGCGCGAGCTGCTGGGCGACAATGGGCTGGGAATGTTCCGTTGCCGCATCCTGGAAGACGGCGACGAACTGGCAACCGCCAACGTGTCGGTGTTCGAACCGCCGGACGCCATGGCTTATCTGGAGAGCACGCCGCAATGAGGGGAGAGACAACGGTCCTGGTCACCGGGGGGAGCCGGGGCATCGGGCGCGCCATCGCGCTGGCGCTGGCGCAGGATGGCTTCGATCTGGTCGTGCATTGCCGCAGCCGCGTGGACGAGGCGGAAGCCGTCGCCGCACAGGTGCGTGCGCTTGGGCGCGAAGCCCGCATACTGGCCTTCGACGTGGCCCACCGTGCCGCCGCCGCGCAGGCGCTGGAAGCCGACGTGGCCGAACACGGGGCGTACCACGGGGTTGTCTGCAATGCGGGCATCGCGCGCGACACCGCGTTTCCGGCCATGAGCGGCGAGGACTGGGACGCCGTGCTGCACACCAACCTGGACGGGTTCTACAACGTCCTCAACCCGTTGATCATGCCGATGGTGCGCCGGCGCAAGCCCGGCCGCATCGTCACGCTGTCGTCGGTGTCGGGCCTGGTCGGTAATCGCGGGCAGGTCAACTACAGCGCGGCGAAGGCCGGCATCATCGGCGCCACCAAGGCACTGGCGCTGGAACTGGCTAGTCGCGGGATCACCGTCAACTGCGTCGCGCCCGGCCTGATCGATACCGAAATGGTCAGCGGGGAGGTGGTCGACGAGGCCATGAAGATGATTCCCATGAAGCGCGTGGGCAAACCGGAGGAGGTCGCGGCCGTGGTGGCGTTCCTGATGTCGCCGCAGGCGTCCTATGTCACCCGCCAGGTGATCTCGGTCAACGGAGGACTGGTCGGATGAGCCGCATCGATCGACGTGTGGTAGTCACCGGCGCGGGCGCTATCAGCCCGCTGGGGCACGACTGGGCCAGCGTGCACCTGCGCCTGCGCGAGTGCCGCAATGCGGTACGGCACATGCAGGACTGGGACCGGTACGAAGGCCTGAACACCCGCCTGGCGGCACCGGCCGAGCCCTTCGAACTGCCTGCGCACTACAACCGCAAGACCACGCGCAGCATGGGCCGGGTGGCCATCATGGCCGTGCGCGCCACCGAACTGGCGCTGGAACAGGCGGGCCTGCTGGGGCACCCGGTACTGAAAAGCGGGAAGGTAGGCGTGTCCTACGGCTCGTCGGCGGGCAGCCACGAGGCCATCGGCGACTTCGGCCGCATGCTCAACGAGCACACCACCGAAGGCATCAATGCCACCACCTACCTGAAAATGATGAGCCATACCGCGCCGGTGAACATCGGCGTGTTCTTCGGCCTGACCGGACGCGTCTACACCACGTCCAGTGCGTGCACGTCGGGCAGCCAGGGCGTGGGCTCTGCCTTCGAGGCGATCCGCAGCGGCAAGCAGGTGGCGATGATCGCCGGCGGCGCCGAGCAGCTGGATGCGACGGCGGCGGCCGTGTTCGACACGCTGTTCGCCACCAGCGTGCGCAACCACGAGCCGGACAGCACGCCGCGTCCGTTCGACGCCCAACGCGACGGCCTGGTGCTGGGCGAGGGCGCCTGCACGCTGGTGCTGGAAGACCTGGAACATGCGCTCGCGCGCGGTGCGACCATCCTGGGCGAAATCGTCGGCTACGGCACCAACAGCGACGGCCAGCACGTCACCCAGCCCAGCGCCGACACGATGGCGCAGGCGATGCGGCTGGCGCTGGAAGACGCGGGCCTGCAGCCCGATGCGATCGGCTACGTCAACGCACACGGCACGGCGACCGACCACGGCGACATCGCCGAGACCACGGCCACCGCGTCGGTGTTCGGCCAGCGCATGCCGATCAGTTCGCTGAAGAGCTACGTCGGCCACACGCTGGGCGCGTGCGGCGCCTACGAATCCTGGATCACGCTGGAGATGATGCGCGAGGGCTGGTTCGCCCCCACGCTGAACCTGGAGGAGCGCGACCCCCGCTGCGCCGACCTGGACTACATCACCGGCGAGGGTCGCGAACTGCAGACCGACTACGTGATGAACAACAACTTCGCCTTCGGCGGCATCAATACATCGATCATCTTCAAACGCTGGAACGATTGAATACCCGTTATCCCAAGGAGCTCACCATGAAACGCATTCTCGCCACGGCCGCATTGGCCCTGCTCACCGCCCCGACCGCCTTCGCCGCCGACACGCGCCTGGAACTCCCGTTGCGTGAGCTGATCGACTCGCCGCAGGCCAAGGCCGCCGGCATCGATGGCAGCGTGCGCTTCTACCTGGCCGGAGAAAAGACGCCTGCCGTGGCCGCCCGGATGGGCGAGGACGTCACCAACAAGAAGACCAACGGTGTGGGCAAGTCGGACGTGGAATCCTGCAACTGGGTGGCGCTGTCGGCGCTGAAGGCATTGCAGGAAGGCGCCAAGGACCGCGGCGCGAATGCCGTGATCGATATCGTCAGCTACTTCAAGAAGAACGAGTTCCGCAGCGCCACCCACTACGAGTGCTACGCGGGCAACATCATGAGCGGCGTGGCTCTCAAGGCGACCTACGCAAAGGTCAAGTAATCGCCCGCGCATCGACATGCGGCCGCCCGAGGGCGGCCGCATGCGTTTCAGTCGCCGGAGATCGCCGCGCGCCGCAGGCGCAGGGCGTTGCCGACCACCGAGGCGGAGCTGAGGCTCATGGCCAGCGCCGCCAGCATGGGCGACAGCAGCGGGCCGCCGAACAGGCCCAGCAGGCCCGCTGCCACCGGCACGCCGAGCGCGTTGTAGACGAAGGCGAACGCCAGGTTCTGCCGCATGTTGCGCACGGTGGCCTCTGACAGCGCCTTGGCCCGCGAGATCCCGCGCAGGTCGCCCTTAACCAGCGTGACCTGCGCGCTGGACATGGCCACGTCGGTGCCGGTGCCCATGGCGATGCCGACATCGGCCGCGGCGAGGGCGGGGGCATCGTTGATGCCGTCGCCGGCCATGGCGACCCGGTGCCCGGCCTGCTTCAGGCGCGCCACCAGGGCCGCCTTGTCGGCGGGGCGCACGTCGCCGTGGACCTCGTCGATGCCCAGGCGCGCGGCGACCGCATGCGCGGTCCGTTCGCTGTCGCCCGTGGCCATCACGATGCGCAGCCCGCCCTCGCGCAGGGCGCGCAGGGCCTCCGGCGTGCTGGCCTTCACCGGATCGGCCACCGTGATGCTGCCGGCGGGCGCGCCGTCGACCGCGAGGAACATCATGCTGCCGCCTTCCTCGCGGGCGTGGCCGGCATGCGCCTCCAGCGCCTGCACCGGAACCCGCTCCTCCTGCATCAGCACGGCATTGCCGAACGCGAGCCGATGGCCGTCGACACGGCCACGCACGCCGATGCCGCTGCCGGATTCGAAATCCTGCGCTGGCGAGAGTGTCAGTCCGCGACGGCGCGCTTCCTGCACGACGGCCTGCGCGAGCGGATGTTCGCTGCCTGCATCCAAGCTGGCGGCCAGACGCAGCACCCTGTCCTCATCGAACGGCGCCAGTGCGTGCACGCCGCTGAAGACCGGTCGGCCTTCGGTCAGGGTGCCGGTCTTGTCGACGATCAGCGTGTCCACCTTGCGCAGGGTCTCGATGGCCTCCGCGTCGCGGAACAGCACGCCGGCCTGCGCGGCGCGACCGCTGGCCACCATCACCGACATCGGTGTGGCCAGCCCCAGCGCGCAGGGACAGGCGATGATCAGCACCGACACCGCATTGAGCACGGCATGCGTCCATGAGGGCTCAGGACCGAACAGGCCCCAGCCCAGCAGGGTCGCCAGGGCCGCGCCGAGTACGGCCAGCACGAACCAGAACGACACCCGGTCCGCCAGCCGCTGCATCGGCGCGCGCGTGCGCTGCGCCTGTGCCACCAAGTGCACGATCTGCGCCAGCACGCTGTCGCTGCCCAGTTTCTCCGCGCGGATCACCAGGCTGCCCGCCTTGTTGAGCGTGGCGCCGATGACGCGGTCGCCGGGCGCGCGCGGCACGGGCATCGGTTCGCCGGTCAGCATGGATTCGTCCACATGGCTGCGGCCTTCCACCACCACGCCATCGACCGGCACCTTCTCGCCGGGCCGCACGCGCAGCCGGTCGCCGACGTGCACATGCGACAGTTCGACATCCTCTTCTTCGCCATCCTCGCGCAGGCGCCGCGCCGTCTTCGGCGCCAGCCCCAGCAGGGCGCGGATGGCGGCGGAGGTCTGCGAGCGCGCCTTCAGCTCCAGCAGCTGGCCCAGCAGGGTCAGCGAGACGATCACCGCGGCGGCTTCGAAGTACACCCCGACATGGCCGTGGTCGCGGAACGAGGGCGGGAACAGCTGCGGCGCCAGCACGGCCACCACGCTGTAGCCGTAGGCGGCGCCCACGCCGGTACCGATCAGCGTCCACATGTTGGGGCTGCGGTGGCGGATGGACTGCGCCCAGCGCTGGAAGAAGGGCCAGGCGGCCCAGAGCACCACCGGCGTGCTAAAGGCGAATTCCAGCCAGGTGCGCACGGTGGGCGGGATGATGTCGAGGTACATGCCGCCCATGGCCAGCAGCAGCGTGGCCGCGCTGAACGGCAGCGTCCACCAGAAGCGCCGGCGGAAGTCGGTTAGCTCCGGATTCTCCTCTTCCTCCAGCGAAGGCAGCATCGGCTCCAGCGCCATGCCGCACAGCGGACACGTGCCCGGACCGTCCTGCACGATCTCCGGGTGCATCGGGCAGGTGTACTGCGTGCCGGGCGCCGCCGCCGGAGCATCGGCCTGGGGGGAAGGCTGCAGGTAACGCACCGGATTGGCGACGAACTTCGTGCGACAGCCGGCCGAACAGAAGTGATAGGTCTGGCCCGCATGTCCGGCGTGATGCGGGGTGGTGGCGGGGTCGACCCGCATGCCGCAGACCGGATCCAGGACGCGGCCATCGTCGGCCTTGGGCGCATCGCGGTGCCCGCTGCAGCACGCGTGCGTCGCGGTGGGCGGCGCGGGCCGGTCGGCAGGGGAGTGGGGCGTGTGGTTCATGCCTCACCTCCCAGTGCACCGACGATGGGGCATTGATCCAGCGCGCCGTGGCCGGGGCAGGCCTCCACCAGGGTGCGCAGGCCGTCGCGCATGCGGGTCAGTTCCGCCAGGCGCCGCTCCACATCGGCCAGCTTGTCGGCCGCGGCGGCGCGGATGGCGGCCATGTCGCCGTCGCGTGCACTGCTCAGTGCCAGCAGGTCGCGGATCTCGTCCAGGGTGAAACCCAACACCTTGGCGCGACGGATGAAGTTCAGCCGCAGCACGTCATCGGCCTCGTAATGCCGGTAGCCACTGGCGCTGCGAGTGGGCGGGGGCAGCAGGCGCTGCTTTTCGTAGTAGCGCACGGTGTCGATGGGGACACCGGTGCGGCGGGACAATTGTCCGATGTTCATGCGGGGACTCCTCGAAGTACCTGCAGTCTGCACCCTGGAGTACGCTCCAGAGTCAAGGGGGCGGGCAGCGTCCGTGCCGCCCTTTCCGGATCACGGCGAATGTTCCGCGTAGGGCGTGGTGCTGCCGTCGCGGTTCAATGCCAGCACGGTGTAGGCAGGCGCATCGACGCCTTGCACCTCCATCCCCGGAGAACCGATCGGCATGCCGGGCAGGACCAGGCCGCGGATCGGCGGCTTCTCGCGCAGCAGGCGGCGGATGTCGGCGGCCGGCACATGGCCTTCGATCACGTAGCCGTCCACTTCGGCGGTGTGGCAGGACGCGTGCTGGGGCAGGATGCCCAGCCGGTCCTTGACCGGGCTCATGGCGTCCTCCACGCGGTCTTCCACATCGAAACCTGCGGAGCTCAGGTGTTCGACCCACAGGTGGCAGCAGCCGCAGTAGGCATCGCGATGGACGGTGATCTTCGGCGCGGCAGGGGCCACCGTCTTGCCAGGCACAGGCGCCGCCATCGCGGCGCGTGCGCTTTCCACCGGTGCAGGCACCGCCTGCGAGCAGGCGGCGAGGGTGACGACGAGCAACGGCAGGAGCAGGCGGGGCAGGGCAATGACAGGTTCCATGGCGTCCTCCGTCAGAACCAGATGCGGACGCCCGCGACGACGCGGGTGTCGCGCGTGGGTTCGCCTTCGGCGCGGCGCAGATCGGCGGTGTCGCCGAGCGCGCGTTCATGCACCACGCCAACGTACGGCGCGAAACGGCGCGTCACCTCGTAGCGCAGGCGCAGGCCCGTCTCGATGCCGGTGAATCCGCGCGCGGTGCCGTACTCCGGGTCGTCTTTCGCGGCGAGGTCCACTTCGACCAGCGGCTGCAGGATCAGGCGGTTGGTGATGCGCAGCGTGTACTCGGCCTCGACGTTGGCGGCGACCTGTCCCCCTTCACCGACGTAGGCGGTCGCCGAGACTTCGAAACGGTACGGCGCCATGCCCTGCACGCCGAACGCGGCCCAGCTGCGTGCGTCGCCGGGCTTGAAGTCGTGCTTCACGCCGGCCACCACGTCCCACCAGGGCGACACGCTGTGCCCATACAGCGCTTCCAGGTCGGCGCTTTCGGTATGGCCGCCGACGCGCTCGCCTTCGCTGCGCAGCCAAAGGCGGTCGGTATCGGTGCCGAACCACGCCACGCCTTCCCAGGCCTGGCCGGTGCCTTCGTCGGCGTCCCACGCTTCGAGCCGGTTGAAGGTCACCTTGTGGTTGAACGCGGGTGCGTGCTGCATGGCGTGGTGGTCGATGTCGGGAAACGCGGCTGCCAGGTCTTCCGCGGTGACAGCCGGGATCGATTCGCGCGGCGCAGCGGATGCTGCCACGGGCGTCGCATCGGGCATGGCGCCGTGGTCATGATGCGCGTGCTCTTCAGGCTTGGAGGTGGGCTGCGCCTGCGTCGCATGCTGCCCATGGTCGTGATGCTGCGCGACGGCGGGCGCAGCGACGCCGAGCATGGCGGCGAGGACCGAGGCGAGGCGGAGCGGGGCGGGGTGGCGCGCGTTCATGCCTCGATCCTCACTTCCCGCATCATCCCGGCTTCCATGTGGTACAGCAGGTGGCAATGGAAGGCCCAGCGCCCCAGCGCGTCGGCGCGCACGCGGTAGCTGCGTCGCGTGCCGGGCGGCATGTCGATGGTGTGCTTGCGCAGCTGGAAGCCGCCGTCCGCATCCTCCAGGTCGCTCCACACGCCATGCAGGTGGATGGGGTGCTGCATCATCGTGTCGTTGACCAGCACGATGCGCATGCGCTCGCCGTACTTCAGCTTCAGCGGTTCTGCGCTGGCGAACGGGATGCCGTCGAACGACCAGGCGAACTTCTCCATGTGACCGGTCAGATGCAGCTCCACGGTGCGCCCGGGTTCGCGACCGTCAGGATCGTCGAACAGGCTGCGCATGGCGCCGTAGGTCAGTACCTGGCGACCGTTGTCGCGTAGGCCGATGCCGGGATCGTCGAGTTTCGGTTCGCTGGCCGACGACTGCATGTCCACCAGCGGATTGCCGGTTTCGCTGGCGGGATGGTTCGGTGCGTTCGACGGCGAGCCGTGCGCGCTGTGGTCCATGGCGCCCATGTTCGCGCCGCAGCCGCCTTCGCCCATCATCGCACCGCAGCCTCCCTCCATGCCCTTGTGTGCGCCGTGGCCACCCATGTCGTGGCCCATGTCGGCCATCGTCAGCAGCGGACGCGGATCGCGCGCCGGGATCGGCGCTTCCAGTCCGTCGCGGATGGCCAGCGTGCCGCGCGCATGGCCGGTGCGGCCCATGTCCTGCGCGAAGATCGTGAAGGCCTCCTGGCCCGTGGGCTCGACCAACACGTCGAAGGTCTCGGCCACCGCGATGCGGAACTCGTCCACGCTGACCGGGTGGATATACTGCCCATCGGCGGCCACGACGGTCATCTTCAGTCCCGGGATGCGCACGTCGAAGTAGGTCATCGCACTGCCGTTGATGAAGCGCAGCAACACCTTTTCGCCCGGGTTGAACAAGCCCGTCCAGTTGCCGTCCGGCGAGGCGCCGTTCACCAGATAGGTGTAGGTGTGGGCATTGATGTCGGAGATGTCGGTGGGCGTCATCCGCATGCGTCCCCACATGCTGCGGTCCTGGAGGGTCTCCTTCAGACCGTCGCGGCGCGCGTCGCGCACGAAATCCACCAGCGTGCGCTGGTAGTAGTTGTCGTGCTCCGGCATCTTCTTCATGCGCCGGTACAGCGCGGCCGGATCCAGGTCGGTCCAGTCCGACAGCAGCACCACGTGCTCGCGGTCGTGGTGGTACGGCGGCGGATCGCGCGGGTCCACGATCAGGGCGCCGTACAGGCCGGCCTGCTCCTGGAACAGCGAGTGGCTGTGGTACCAGTAGGTGCCCGACTGCTTCAGCTGGAAGCGGTACTGGAAGGTTTCGCCCGGTCCGATGCCGTTGAAACTCAGGCCCGGCACGCCATCCATGTTCGACGGCAGCAGGATGCCGTGCCAATGGATGGAGGTCATGTCGCGCAGACGGTTGCTGACGCGCACGGTGACCGTATCGCCTTCGCGCCAGCGCAGGGTGGGCGCGGGCAGACTGTCGTTGACGGTGATTGCGGGCCGGCGGCGGCCGGTGATGTCGACCGGCATCGCGCCGATGCTCAGGGCGAACGCGGTGCCGGCCATCTGCGCGGCGCCGCCGCGACGCGCAGGTGTGCCGGCCGATGCCGGCATGCGCGCCAAGCCGAAGCCGAGCGCAGCGCCGCCGCTGGCCAGTCCGGTGACGAACTGGCGGCGTGTGGGACGGAACGCGCCCAGGCGTCCCGCGGTGGGTTCATCGTGTTTCATGCAAATGCATCCTGTCGGTCAGGACGCACGGTCGCCCGCGCGGCGAGCGCCGTCCGTCGTGTGATGGAACCGGTGCGCCGTTGCGCGCCCGGTCTGCGGCATCAGGCCGCCAGGATGGGAGGTCGGTGCCGGTGCGAAAGGCGAACCGAGGCATGGGCCGCAGGGAGGTAAGCCGGTGTCTCCGCCTGCAGATACCTGGGCGCTGGCAACGACGCCGGCCACGCCAGCGCGGGTGCGTGCTGGGCGCAGAAACCATCGCAGCTGCCGGCCTTGCAGCAATCGGGCAGGCCCGCATCGCCGTCGGGATGGCCGGAGGAATCGGTGCCTTCCTCGTCCACCTGCATGGCCATGTCCATGCCCTCGTGGCACGGCGGCGCGTCGTCGTGTGCCTGTTCTATCGCCGCCATGCCGCCCATCGCCATGCGCGTGGCGGCATGCGCATACGCCGTGCCATTGAGCAGCAGCACCAGGCAGAGCAGCGCACGGAGCAGGGGGGCGAACCGGGACATGCCGGCATGATACGCCATGGCCCGCGAGCGTACGTTTACGTAGGGTGAGTTACGCCGTGTGCTGCACCGGGTGGTGCCCGGATCAGGCGACGACACGTTATCCTTGGCACGTACTTCAGGCATTGGGCGGCGTGGTATTCGCATGGCAGGCACGGCAATGAGGGGCAGGGTGCCGACAGGCGATCGCACGGATTCCTCCCAGGATGCCCCGGTTTCCACCCGCATCATCGTGGCGGACGTGGGCGGCACCTATGCGCGGCTCGGCTGGATCGACGCCGACGGCGGCAACGAGATCCACGACTACCGCCGCTACGCCTGCGCCGACCATCCGGACCTGGCCTCCATCCTGCACGACTATGCGGCCGGCACGCCGTGCGACGGCGCGGTCGTGGCCATCGCCGGCGTGCTGGAAGGCGACCGGCTGATCAATTCCAACCTGCCGTGGCCCGTGTCGGTGGAACAGACGCGCGCGGGCGCCGGGCTGGCGTGGGTGCAGCTGATCAACGATTTCGAAGCCGTGGCCAATGCGGTGCCCACGCTGGCGCCCGATACGCTGTCGCCGCTGACCCCGTCGATCGCGTCGAACGCCTCATCGCCGGCGCTGGTGATCGGTCCGGGCACCGGGCTGGGCGCTGCGGTCTGGATCGAGGGCCAGCCCCCGCGGGTACTGCCGACGGAAGTCGGCCAGGCGTCGCTGGCGGCCGGCAATGCGCTGGAACTGGATATCGTGCGCCTGCTGTTGCGGGACCGCCCCTACCTGCACAACGAGCATGTGCTGTCCGGCCCTGGCCTGATGAACCTGTACCGCTGCCTGTGCGAACTGCGCGGGGCCTCGCCCGTGCATGCGGATGCCGGTGCGCTGGTGGCCGCGGCGGCGTCGGACGCGCTTGCGCGGGAAACGCTGGAAACGTTCTGCGGCTGGCTGGGCAGCGTGGTCGGCGACCTGGCGATCATCTTCGGCGCGCGCGTGGTCTACCTGGCCGGCGGCGTGACAGCGCATATCCCGCAGTTCCTGCACGACGGCCGTTTCCTGCAGCGCTACCTCAACAAGGGCGTGATGACCGAGCAGTTGGAACGGGTGCCGGTGTGGCGGGTGGAGCACGGGCAACTGGGGCTGCTGGGGGCCGTGGCCTGGTATCGGCAGAACCGGAAGGCCTGAGCGCGGTCACGGGGTTGATCCGGATCAACGCGCGCCGGCTGCACGGGCCACCATAATCGGTCTGGCCCTTTGATTGGACGGACCTGACATGCGGCTCGGTTCGCGTTCCCTGATCATTCCCGTGGTACTGGCCAGTTTCGGCCTGACAGCATCGGCGGTTCCCGGCAGCACATGGCCGACCACGGCGATGCTCAGCCTGGGTTCGGGTGTCGCGGCCGTGTCGCTGATGGCGCTTGCGGCCGTCCTGGGAGCACGCTGGAAGGCGGTCGAATCGCTGTTCGGCGGTCTGGACCGCGTCTACGAGACGCACAAGTGGCTCGGGGTGTGGGCGCTGGTGTTCGCGTCTGTCCACCTGGTCTTCAAGGCGGGCACGCCGGCATGGGAGACCGCCGCCATGCTGCCGCTTCCCGGACCGGCGACGCGGCTCGTCCGGCAACTCAGCTTCGTGTCGCTGATGCTCATCGTGTTGCTGGCGCTGAACCGCAAGATCCCGTACCGGACCTGGCGGTGGTGGCACAAGCTGTCCGGTCCGCTGTTCCTGATCGTCATCGCGCATTGGGCCAGTTTCAAGTCGCCCATCGTGTTGGCCAGCCCGGCGGGCGCATGGCTGGCCGTGCTGTCGTTGCTGGGTGTGATGGGGGCGGCCTACAAGCTGGTGCTGTATCCCCTGTTCTCGCGGCATGCGCGATACCGCCTGCGCGCGGTGTCGGCCAACGGCAGTGCCGTCCATCTGCAGCTGGTGCCGGAAGGCCGGCGCATTCCCTTCCTTGCGGGGCAGTTCGCGTTCGTGTCCTTCGAGCACGACGGCCTGCGCGAGCCGCATCCGTTCACCATCGCCAGCGCGGGGGACGCCGATGGCGGGATCGCCTTCACGGTGCGTTCGTTGGGCGATTACACGGAACGGCTGGTGAAGGAGGCCCGGCCGGGAATGGTGGCGCAGGTCTACGCACCGTTCGGCCGGTTCAAGCGTGTGCCTGCGGGGCGGAAGGAGATCTGGATCGCCGGCGGCGTGGGCGTGACGCCGTTCATCGCGTGGCTTCACGATGCTGATGCGACCGGGCTGGACGGCGTGACGTTCTTCCATTTCTTCACCCCGGGCCGCCAGCTTCCCGAAGCCGTGGATCTGCCGGGCATGGCGCGTGCGCGGGGCGTGGAACTGCTCGACATCGCGACGGGGCCGTCGTCGGCCGGGTTTCGCCAGCAGTTCGCGCAACGGGTCGAGCGCGCGGGCGCGTCCGGCGTGCAGATCAGCTTCTGCGGTCCACAGGGTCTGCTGGACCAGGTGCGCCAGCTGATGCGCGAAACCGGCGTGGCGGAAGACCGGTTGCAGCACGAACTGTTTGAGTTCCGCTGAGGCGGCGGCATTCATGCACTGACCAGCAAACTCCCGCTGGTCCACACCGCTTCAGCGCTACGGCGCTAGGTCGTCTTCCGCGAGGAAGGCCTTGATCGCCTGCGCATAGGCTTCAGGCTGTTCCCACCACAGGATGTGCCCGGCACCGGCAACGAACCGGTAACGCGCGTTGGGGAACAGGTCCACGTACTCGTACGCTTCGGCGTAGGGCATGAAGTCGCACTGTCCCTGCAGTACCAGCACATTGCCCGGAAAGCGGCGCATCTGCGGGCGGGGATCGGCGACATCGCCGAACCAGTTCGCACCGGTGCGTACATACAGCCCAGCGCCTCCTTCTTCGGCCTGCACGTTGCGCGGATCGCAGACCATGTTGCGGGTGAAGCGCGCGGCCAGCGTATTCAACGCGGCATCCGCTTCCGTGTCCGATACGGTCTTCACGTTGAAGGCCATGGCGATCGCCTGCGCCAGGATCACCTTGGGCGGCATCGCCGACAATGCCGTGTCGCGGCGGTACTGCTCCGCATCCGGCGGACGGAAATCCAGTGCCGCAGGAACGGGAAACCGCGACTCCACCACGGCGCGTCCCTGATCATCGTACTGCGCAGGCTCCAGGTTGCCGGGTGCGCTCAACACCAGGCGCGTCACCGTGCCCGGATACCGGGCTGCGTAGTACGCCGCGACGCGGGCGCCGTGCGAATGCCCGATCAGCGCCACATGCCAAGCGCCGAGATGCCGGACGATGATCTCCCGGAGATCGTCGATCTGATCGTTGAATCCGCTGTCCTTGGGGTGGAGGAGGCGATCCGAAAGACCGGAGCCGTGCTGGTCGTAGAGGTAGACCTCATGTCCGGCGTCGGCCAGCGGCCGCAGTGCCCTGATCACCGACGAGTGCACGTAGCCACCCGGTCCGCCGTGCAGGAACACGACCGGCATCGCGCGGGGAACGTCGGCCGGCGGCGCCAGTCTCGTGTAGGCGATGCGGTAGCCGCCCTGCATGCGCCAGTACTGCGTGTCCGCGCGAGGTTGAATGGGGGGCACCGTCGGATGCACCGGCACCAGATACACCGCCGACACGGCCAGCACCAACAGCGCCAGGCACGCGCCGCCTGCGCGGAACAACCATCGCAGCCAACGTTTCATGCATCACGCTCCCTCATGTCCACCTTCAGGTCCGGCAATGGAAAGATCGCATCAGACGGAACCGGCCGTCGCAGGACGGCGCGCCATCGCCGTGAGTTTCCCGTCGAGCAGCCTGCCGATCAGCGTATGCCGCACCAACGCCTGATAGCTGACAAACGAAACCGCCACTGTGCACACGGTGGCGAGTGCGAACTTGGCACTCCAGTGCAGCTGCACGTCCAGCAGCCCGTACTGGATCGCGAACAGCACCGGAAGGTGCACCAGGTACACCCAGTACGAGGCGTCGGCGAGCCAGCGCAGGGTCCTGTTCCTCACGTCCAGCCATCGTCTCGCCACAAGCACGCACCACAGCGTCATCCAGCACCCCGCATACGCCTGAAGCAGGGAGTGTCCCCAGGACGATGGCCGGACCGCCGCGGTGAAGCCACGGCTCGACCAGAACAACAGCGCATAGGCCCCCACGGCGCCGCACAGCAGCCATGACGACAGCGGGCGCAGGCGATCGAGCAGGTCGGCGCGCGTGTACATGCCGTAGCCCAGCGCGAAGTACGTCCCGAAGAACACCAGCGCCCACAGTGAGGGGAGCAGGGCGTCGGGCGCAGGCCAGGGGACACCGGCCCAGACCAACGGCAGCGCCAGCCACACCGGCAGCACGGCGGGTATCAGGGCCGCCGGCAGCGACGCGAGCGAGTCGCCGATGCGGCGCAGTTCCAGCGCGGACGCAACCCAGACAAGCACCGTGAACAGCATCAGGTAGAACAGGAACCACAGATGCGCCCAGCCGGGCACGAACGGCATCGTGTCGTGCCGATCGATGTAGGTACGCAGCCAGGCCAGCACCGGCGATGGATGCCGGACCGTGGCAGCGGCGCGCTGTGTCAGCCCGTACATGCTGGCGGTGACCAGGGGCAGGAACAGCAGCAGCGGCAGCAGCACGCGCGCGCACCGGTTGCGGAACAGGCCTCCCAGGCCGCGGCGCGCCACCAGCAAGGCCGCGAAGAAGCCCGCGACGACAAAGAACAGCGGCATGCGGAACAGGTGCAGGAACCAGGCGGCGCCATCGACGACAATGGATCGCCCCGTATCGGCCGTCGGCCAGATCGCGTGCATCAGGGGGCTGTAGGCCAGCGCTGCATGGAACAGGACGCCGGCCAGCATGGCCAGCGCCCGCAGATGGTCCATGTAGTGGAGGCGGTCCTCGGCCTGCATGGCGATGCCCTCAAAGGAACGAGGCCTTGCGGGCGTGGATCCAGCTGGTGACGAGGATCGCGACGGCGATCACCGCCACCTCGGCCGCCAGCACGCCCAGCACGGGCGCGCTCCAGACGATGTCGTCGGTTTTCAGGTACTGGACGATGCCGTCGAGGCGGCTCACCCAGTACAGGAACGGGCCGATCAGCGTCATCAGCGCGAGTATGGCGAAGATGTTCCAGCCTTCCGATTCGACCGCAATCGCCACGCACAGCGACACGCAGAAAATCGCCAGCATGAACAGCGCGACCACGGCCAGCCACGGTACCGCGCCGTCAGGCCGTGGCGTGCTCAGGATCAGCGCCAGCAAGCCGCCGGTGACCAGCAGGAACGGCACCAGATAGATCACCAGATTGGCGAGCAGCTTGCCCCAGTACACGTCCATCGGCGTCACCGGCAGGCTCATGATGAAAGGCACGGTCTGCAGCTTCCGCTCGGCCATGATCGACGACTGAATCGCGTACGTCCCCACGACCAGCAGCTGCACCAACAACAACAGCGCGCCGGCCGACGCCATCAGTGGCGTCCCCATGCCGACCAAACCGAGCGCGAGCAACATGCCGGCGACGAAGCCGGCCAATTGTTTCTGATACACCTGCCAGTCTTTGACGACCAGCTTCCAGACCATTGCGGCATCGGATGCAAACCAGCTCATGGAATGCTGCTCCCCCGAACGGTGGTAATGAAAATATCTTCCAGCGACATCGGCTCGACCGATTTCACCGTCAGCCCACGCGCCTGCAAGGCCGGCAGCGTCGCGTCGTCGAAGGCACCGATTTTCAGTTCGATCATCGGCGCGCTGTTGCGCGCCATGACCACGCCCGGCAGCTGCCGAATGCCGTCGGTCCACTCGCCCTGACACAGCACGCGGCGCCAACTGTCCAGGAACGATTCCTTGTCACGCGAGGCAACGATGCCGCCGCCATGGATGAAGGTGATCGTATCGGCGATCTGCTCGATGTCGGCGGTGTTGTGCGAGGAGAACAGCACCGAGCGTTGTTCGTCGCGCAGCACATCGGCCAACGCTTCGAGCACTTCGCCCCTTGCGACCGGATCCAGCCCCGTGGTCGGCTCGTCCAGCAGCAGCAGGCGCGGATGGCGGGCGAAGACCAGCAGCAGCAAGGCCTTGACGCGCTGTCCGTGGGAAAAGCCGCCGAGCTTCTGTTGTTCGGGCAGGTCGAACCGCGTGAGCAGATCCTGGGCGTAGCGCTCATCCCAGCCGGGATAGATGCGGCGGATGAAATCCATGTGCCAGCGCAGCGTCTGGCCCGCGTACAGGCGCATGTCATCCGATGCGTAGCCGATGTCCCGCTTCACCGCGACCTGCGCCTGCGGCAGCGGCTGCCCGAGCGCTTCGACCTCGCCGCCGTCGGCGCGGATGAGCCCCATCAGCAGGCGCATCAGGGTCGACTTGCCGGCGCCGTTCACGCCGACCAAGCCCATGACCTGGCCGACCGGCAGTTCCAGTTGGATGTCGCGCAGGGCGAACCCGTCGTACTGTTTGTGCACGCCTTTCAACACGATGGCGGAACTCATTTCGGCTTCCTTTCGGTGGGGTCGGTGGGCGGTTGTGCGGCGTGCGGCGGGTCGGACAGCGCCTGTTCGACGCGATCCAGGATCTCTCGTGGGCTGAGGGCCAGTTTCCTGGCCGCGTCCAGCAATCCCTTCAACTGCAGCTGGAATTCTTCGGTGGCGAGGGCCTGCGTGGCGTCGAGTGTGTCGGCGACGAAAGATCCCTTGCCCTGGCGCGTGACGATCACGCCCGCCCGTTCCAGTTCCAGGTAGGCGCGCTTGACGGTGATCACGCTGACCTGGCTGTTGCCGGCCAGTTCGCGGATGGAGGGCAGGGCATCGCCGGCCCTCCACTCGCCTGTCATCACCTTGGCGACCACCTGCTCCACGATCTGGGCGTACATGGGCGTGGCCGAGTGCGGGGACAGCAGGAGTTCGGTGGGCATGCGATCCTTTGAATCACGTGTGCATAGTCAATATACACAGCTATTCACGGTCGTCAAGCCGCGGCGGGTTCGACTGAAGTCCGGAAGAAAATGTCTGCCGGCCAGCCCGGCCGCCCGGTTAGGAAGCGGACGAGCCGGATCGCTCCTGCCGCCCAGAGCGGAGGTTGTGCTTACACGATTGGGCAGAGGTGGAAGTCATTGGCTGACTGTCGAACGAAGTGGCTGCCGACTTGGCTTTTGCAGGCATCTACATTGGGCAGATCAAGGACTTGGACTCGTGCGGTTTCCGGACGAGTATCCGTGGATCAGTTCGCCCACCATCCCTGGCTTGTATTTACATAATAGGCATTATGCGAAATAAGGGAACTGCCCCTGCTCGCACTGGGAAGCACGGAAAACGCCCCAGAACCTTTGCAATCACTGCTGCACGCTTTCGAGAGGCTCGCTTCGCTGCCGGCCTTTCTTTGGCCTCCACGGCGCAGCTTCTGCGCGTCTCGCTGCGTACCGTCCAGTGCTGGGAGTCCGGCACGCATCGCATCCCGTATTCGTCCTACAAGCTGCTGCGCGTCCTCAGAGGTCACCATTTCCTCCGGCACCCCGTCTGGCGCGATTGGCGGGTCTACGAGGATCGGCTTATCACGCCAGAAGGCCACGTCATCCGTGGCGGGGATCTCACCTGGTGGAACCTGATGTGCCGCATGGCAGACCAGTTCCGGGCCATGGTCCGGGACGGCTCTCGACGTACCGCTGACGTGCGCCCAAGCCCTGACAGGCGCACTGGCGCCCAGGGCGGCGCGAGCGTAGCGAGCGCTGGGCTTGTCTCTATATTCGATAAGTCACAAACGACAAGTGACGCCCCCTTGCATAACAAGGGATTCCAGCGTTTTAATGGGGCCACATTTGGCCCCACTTTGGGGCCACAATTCGGCCTAACATTGGGGATCAGCTATGGCCCGCCCGCCCTTGGGGAAACTCAACTTCCGTCTCCCGGACTCTCTCAGGGACCGGGCTCAGGCCATTGCCGACCGGGACAACGTCTCCCTCAACTCGGTTCTCCTGAAGGCCTTGGAGAACTACGTTCCGTTCCGGGAGCGTCAGCATCAGGACCAGGACAGGAAAGCCCAGAAACGCTTGCAGCAGCGCGTTCCCCGGACTCCGGATGCAGCGTTGCCCATGGTTCCCAAGGTGGGTGCGAATCAGCGTTGTCCGTGCGGCTCTGGCCTGAAATTCAAGCGTTGTTGCGGGTCCCGGGTCCATTGATAGGCCCGCCCATTTCGCATAATCTGCCCCGGGATGTTGTGCCGCCCGGCTTTGGCTCCGGTGCCGATATTCCGGATCAGGGGGCCATGGCGGCCGCTGTCCCCCCATCCCTCCCGCTCACTTCGGGGGGTGCCGCATGAAGCGCGCAACGGCCCCCGGGTTCCCGCTCCCCTTCTCCGCTGACGACGCGTGCCGCCACGCGCTCGCTGCGTTCCATCGTGCACGTCGTGACGCCACCCCTCCGGATCAATCGCAAGCCGTCGCAGACGGCGAGGCGGCGGCTCCATGGGCGACCCCGCTGGACTTCCTGGACACCTTCTTCGACTACCTCACGGCACGCGTGCGTGCTCAGGCTGCCGATGCCGGTGTCTTGGCCGACGAGGATGCTCAGTACGCGCGCGAAACGTTGGCGCGTTGGGAGCACACTACCCCTGCTGACGCTGCTGCTACCGAAGCCGCGGAGCGCTCTCGCCTGAAGGCGAACCGGATGCATGAGGTGAGCCCATGATGGTCCCTCACGGTTGTCTGTCCGCAGAGTTCTCCCCTTCAACGATCACTGATCGAGGAGTAGGCATTATGCGAAATCGGAGAAGGACCTAGGCCAGCTCCTAGGCCGCTCTCTTCTCGAGCGCCAGCACATCGCTCGCAAGTTCCTTTCGGCTCGGCAGCAGCTCGGCTGGACGCATCAGGAATGCGCCAAGGTGCTGCGTGTCACCACGCGCACGCTGCGCTACTGGGAAGCCGCTGAAGTCCGCATTCCGTATGCGGCTTTCAAGCTCATGCGTGTGCTGGCGAGTGGCCGCTACCTCGGCGATGCCTGGCGCAATTTCTTCGTGCGTGGCGACGTCCTGGTCTCGCCTGAAGGCCACGAGTTCGCTGCGGGTGATCTCGCTTGGTGGTCGCTCTGCACACGGCAGGCGGAAGCCTTCCGCGAGATCATGCACAAGCAGCGTCGTGCTCACCGCGAAGGCGCCGATGCGACCAACGGAGCGTCAGCGACGGTGGGAGCTCCGGCGCCCACCCCCCTTGCAACGGCCATGCGGGGTCATGTACTGTCGAAGGCGTCGACCTCCCGGGGCACACGCCCAGCAGCGCAGGAAGACCCTTCAGCCGGGCACGTTGCAAGCAACTCTGGCACGGACGAAAGCTCCAAGGTGACATCGTCCGATGGTCAGCGACTTGATCCCAAGTCGTTGAAAAGCAAGAGGATTCTACCCGAATCCCTTAGCTTGACCCTACCCGACCGCCCAGCAAATCCCCCGATCGCTCCCGCGCGATCGCACCTCGATGAGCCCTCCCTGCCTGTCTGCGCATGTGGTCGCCAGGGGGTGGCTGCATGAAGCTCTCCAAGCGTCCACCTGGCATGTTCGACGCCGGCCCCAGCGGCAGGCGCTTCGGCACTTCTGACCTCCCCACACTTCGCGCTCTGCGCGACTTCTATCGCAAAGCGATACACGTTCTCCGCCAGATCCAGACGGAGGAAAAGGATCCGGCGATGTTGGTTGCCGGCGCGACGATCCTTGCTTCCCTCCAGACCAGCTACGAATTCGTTGGTCAGACCCTCGACCTTATCGAACGCACACCTCCGAACTGGAGGCCCGCATGACGACGGTGGAGCCCTCTGCTCGCGTTGTCGTTAGCTCCACCGCGCCGAACAGGGCCGGCAGCGCGAGCGCAGTCACCACGGGTGCAGGGCGCAGCCCTGCGAGGCCCGTAGGGCCGTCTATGGGGCATGGATGCCCCGCTCCTGCCTCAGCGGTTGGACCCGCGCCATGGCCCCCTCCTGCCCTTCTGACCCTCCTCCTGCTGACGCTTTTTTTTGTGCCAGTCGGCGGAAAAATTTGCCTCTACAAAATCCCTGAGTTAATAATCCACGGCGAGGAAGTTAATCCATGACGATTAAGTCTCCACCCCCTAGGCATTATGCGAAATCGGAGAAGGACCTAGGCCAGCTCCTAGGCCGCTCTCTTCTCGAGCGCCAGCACATCGCTCGCAAGTTCCTTTCGGCTCGGCAGCAGCTCGGCTGGACGCATCAGGAATGCGCCAAGGTGCTGCGTGTCACCACGCGCACGCTGCGCTACTGGGAAGCCGCTGAAGTCCGCATTCCGTATGCGGCTTTCAAGCTCATGCGTGTGCTGGCGAGTGGCCGCTACCTCGGCGATGCCTGGCGCAATTTCTTCGTGCGTGGCGACGTCCTGGTCTCGCCTGAAGGCCACGAGTTCGCTGCGGGTGATCTCGCTTGGTGGTCGCTCTGCACACGGCAGGCGGAAGCCTTCCGCGAGATCATGCACAAGCAGCGTCGTGCTCACCGCGAAGGCGCCGATGCGACCAACGGAGCGTCAGCGACGGTGGGAGCTCCGGCGCCCACCCCCCTTGCAACGGCCATGCGGGGTCATGTACTGTCGAAGGCGTCGACCTCCCGGGGCACACGCCCAGCAGCGCAGGAAGACCCTTCAGCCGGGCACGTTGCAAGCAACTCTGGCACGGACGAAAGCTCCAAGGTGACATCGTCCGATGGTCAGCGACTTGATCCCAAGTCGTTGAAAAGCAAGAGGATTCTACCCGAATCCCTTAGCTTGACCCTACCCGACCGCCCAGCAAATCCCCCGATCGCTCCCGCGCGATCGCACCTCGATGAGCCCTCCCTGCCTGTCTGCGCATGTGGTCGCCAGGGGGTGGCTGCATGAAGCTCTCCAAGCGTCCACCTGGCATGTTCGACGCCGGCCCCAGCGGCAGGCGCTTCGGCACTTCTGACCTCCCCACACTTCGCGCTCTGCGCGACTTCTATCGCAAAGCGATACACGTTCTCCGCCAGATCCAGACGGAGGAAAAGGATCCGGCGATGTTGGTTGCCGGCGCGACGATCCTTGCTTCCCTCCAGACCAGCTACGAATTCGTTGGTCAGACCCTCGACCTTATCGAACGCACACCTCCGAACTGGAGGCCCGCATGACGACGGTGGAGCCCTCTGCTCGCGTTGTCGTTAGCTCCACCGCGCCGAACAGGGCCGGCAGCGCGAGCGCAGTCACCACGGGTGCAGGGCGCAGCCCTGCGAGGCCCGTAGGGCCGTCTATGGGGCATGGATGCCCCGCTCCTGCCTCAGCGGTTGGACCCGCGCCATGGCCCCCTCCTGCCCTTCTGACCCTCCTCCTGCTGACGCTTTTTTTTGTGCCAGTCGGCGGAAAAATTTGCCTCTACAAAATCCCTGAGTTAATAATCCACGGCGAGGAAGTTAATCCATGACGATTAAGTCTCCACCCCCTAGGCATTATGCGAAATCAGAGAAGGACCTAGGCCAGCTCCTAGGCCGCTCTCTTCTCGAGCGCCAGCTGTTCATCGCAGACATTTTGGCCTCGCCTGGGCAGAGATTCTAGGATGGATTGGTAAATCAGTGAGGATTTGATCGGTAACCATGTGAGGAATGCAGTTTTCGAGGCTACAGAGGAATCCTCACATCATTACCAATCTGCTTAGTGCAGCACGCCCCGGCCAAGCGAACCCGGTGCCTGCCTATGCTGAGAGGCCCGGCTGACTGATGTCCCAGATCTCAAAGCTCACACTTTGATCTCCCCAGATTCCAAGCGGCGGCGCTCTGGTGTCCCCACATTCAACGCTTCTTGCGATCGGCAACAGCCTGAATTGCCGCCGTTACCTGAGCGATGACTTCCTCATGCGGTATTGAAGGCCGCGGGTCCTGCAGGGCTCGCTGCACCTTGGCTCTGAACCAAGCGTCGTACTCATCGTCTGGCAGGCCCTGAGCTGCCCTAGGCACGTCCGAAGTCATCGATGTAGCCTCCACTCAGCTCTCAGGGAATTCACCATTCGATCATGCATCTGCGTGTCCGACCGTTCAAGCGCTCCCAAAATTGGGGGCATGTCGTTCTAACTAACATCATGTGCTGTTACTCGTAATGCCCCCAAATTTGGGAGCGACATTTCGCCGAGCTATTGCTTTGTCGTCCGGACTTGCTAGATTCGCACCCGTGAACATCCTCTACCGCTCGCTCCGAATACTTGGCTGATCAGTCGACTGATCAGCCCCTGTAGCTCAATGGTTAGAGCAGCGGTTTTATAACCCGTCAGCGCCAGATAAGCGGCTTGTGCCGGTTCGAGTCTGGACCGGCCAGCCTTTCGTAGACATCCGGTTGCCATAATTGATGGCAATGACCGAGGTGTTTATGGGCAACAGCAAGCAGTACACGGATGAGTTCCGGGCAGAGGCGGTGAAGCAGGTGATCGAGCGTGGCTTCACGGTGGTGGACGTCGCCTCCCGGATCGGTATTCCCAAGCACACGCTCTATGGATGGGTGCAGGCCGCCAGGAAGGCGACACCGGCATCCGGTGCTGCAGCAGCGCCGACCGACTCAGCCGAGATCCGCCGGCTCAAGGCCGAGCTGCGGCGGGTGACCGAGGAGCGCGACATCCTAAAAAAAGCCGCGGTGAGTTCAACCCGTCAATGCAACATGATCAACAGTTGCACTGATAGGAGCGAACGATATGGCAAGGATGGGACGGCCCGGCATG